>VAOZ01063018.1_pt1 | contig 24166 bp, 24 predicted proteins | sample 3394041 | NCBI WGS metagenome assembly VAOZ01 (sample SAMN08290431, study PRJNA428436) | hydrothermal vent metagenome | isolation source: Deep-sea hydrothermal vent chimney | place: Indian Ocean: Southwest Indian Ridge
AAAAATTTTATTTTTTTAGACTGCATAATTTTTTATGTAATACTTAACTAATAACTATTTTGACTCTATATTTGTACAGTATACTATACAAAAAATTAGATAACAATACTAACAACCCTTCCATTAATATAGATTATCCTTTTAATTTTAGAATTTTTAATCCAAGAAATAACAACTTTATTTGCTAAAGCTTTTTTCTTAACTTCTTCTTCTTTCATATCATTACTAATAATTAATTCTGTTCTGACTTTACCGTTTATTTGAATAATAATTTTTACATTTTTGTCAATTATTTTTTTCTCATCATATTTAGGCCAACTACTCAAATGAATAGATTTTTTTTCTTGTAAATTAAACCAAATTTCTTCGGTAATGTGTGGAGCAAATGGGGCTAGAATTTGTAAAAATAATTTGAAATCTTTTTTACTCATACTATTACCTTCAATCAAAGTTAAATCTATCTTATTAACAAGGATCATCATTGAAGAAATAGCCGTATTGAAATTCATTGTTTCTATATCTTCCGTTATTTTTTTAATTGTTTTATGAAGTAATTTTTCTAATTCATCATCTGTTTTATTTTTAAATATAATTTGATTTGATATTCTCCAAATTTTTTCAATAAAACGTCTTGGACCAATAATACTTTTGGTGCTCCAAGAAACAGATTGACTAAAGGGGCCCATAAACATTTCATAAAGTCTTAAGGTGTCAGCTCCATAAACTTTGACAATTTCATCTGGATTTACAATGTTACCGAAGCGTTTAGACATTTTTCTTCCATCTTCTCCTATAATTAACCCAACTGACTGCAGTCTTTTAAATGGTTCTGGGTTTGAGACGACATTAATATCATAGAGAAATTTGTGCCAAAAACGAGCATAGATCAAATGTCTAGTCGCATGTTCTGCTCCACCAACATAAAGATCAACTTGATTCCAATATTTTTCTTTTTTCTTATCAACTAGAATTTTGTTATTTTGAGGATCCATATAGCGTAAATAATACCAAGAACTTCCTGCCCACTGTGGCATCGTATTTGTTTCTCGTTTTGCCTTACCTTTACATTTTGGACATTTTATATTTACCCATTTGTCTACATCAGCAAGTGGCGATTCCCCTGTTCCAGTTGGTTTATAACTTTTAATCTTAGGTAAAATGACAGGAAGATCTTTTTCTGGTACAGGTACAACCCCACATTTTCTACAATGAATAATTGGAATTGGTTCACCCCAATATCTTTGACGTGAAAATACCCAATCGCGGAGCTTGTAAGTCGTCTTCATTTTTCCTCCAACAAATTTAGTTATTACTATTTTTGCTTTATTGCTATCCATTCCATCAAATTTTCCGGAATTTTTTAATGTACCAGTGCCAATAAAAGATTCTTCTTTTATATTATTGTTATTAAAAATAACTTCAATTATAGGTAATCTATATTTTTTTGCGAATTCAAAATCCCGTTCATCATGTGCTGGCACTGCCATAATCGCCCCTGTTCCATAATAAGCTAACACATAATCGGCAATATAAATTGGTATCTCTTCGTTGTTTACAGGATTTATTGCCTTCACACCCTTTAATTCAACTCCTGTTTTTTCTTTTCCCTCCGCAGTACGTTCAATTTCCGTTTTTTTGGCAATTTCCTTGCGATATTTTTCTATTTCTACCCAATTCTTTATTTGATTTTTTAATTTATCAACAAGTTTATGTTCTGGTGCTAAAACACAATATGTTGCACCGAAAAGCGTATCAGGACGAGTTGTAAATACTTTTATTATCAAATTCCCAACTTTGAATTCTATCTCTGCTCCCTCAGATTTTCCTATCCAATTATATTGTGACTCTTTAATAAATTCTGGCCAATCTAATAAATCTAAATCTTTAAGTAATCTTTCAGCATAATTTGTAATACGAAGAACCCATTGACGCATCGGTTTCTGTTCTATCTCTGAACCACAACGTTCACATTTACCATTTTCTAAATCCTCATTAGCTAAACCAGTTTTACAAGATGGACACCAATTAATAGGCTCGTATGATTCATAAGCTAACCCTTTTTTGAACATTTGTAAAAATATCCACTGGGTCCATTTATAAAATTTAGGGTCAGTTGTATTTATTTCTCTAGACCAATCATAATCAAAACCAAGTATATTTAATTGTTTTTTGAAATGAGCAACATTCTTAGGAACTAAAACAGCAGGATTTGTTTTAGTTTTAATAGCATAATTTTCTGCAGGAAGACCAAAAGCATCAAAACCCATAGGATGCATAACATTTAATCCTTGCATTCTTTTCATTCTAGAAATAATATCAGTAGCAATATAACCCTTAGGATGGCCAACATGTAGCCCTTTACCAGAAAGATATGGAAACATATCTAGAACATAATATTTCGGTTTTTTGTGAGAATCTAATGTTTTATAAATTTTATTTTCTTGCCAAATCTTTTGCCATTTCTTTTCTATTTTTAGATGATTATAATTTTTCATAAATTTTTTGTTTTATTTGTTGAATTTTTTTCAAAGTTTGGTTGTTTTTTGTTATCTATATTTTCACTCATAATTATTTTATTATATCAGAAAAATAATGTATAATAAACATCATTATGCATAAAATGAAGAAAAAACAAATGGATATATTTGAACGAATGGCAATAATTTCAACTAATTGGATTGGCTCAACAAACTCAATTTTGGCTCATACTGTATTCTTTATAGTATCATTTAGCTTGTATTTCCTTGGTATAAATATGGAAAAAATACTACTTATTGTAACTACTATTGTTTCTCTTGAAGCCATTTATTTAGCTATTTTTATTCAGATGAGTGTCAACCGACAGATGACACGACTAAAAGAAGTGGCTGAAGATATTGATGAGATTCAGGAAGATGTAGATGAGATTCAGGAAGATATTGATGAGATTCAGGAAGATATTGATGATGACGATGAAGAAGAGGAAGATAAAATGCTTGAACGTATTGAAAATACTTTAGGAAAACTTATTGAAGAAGTTATTGAGTTAAAGAAACAACATAATGATACTTTAATAAAAAAATAAACAATAAATCTTTATAAAACTACACTACCTTTTCTTAATATCCTTATTTTCCCATTATCATTTATTCTTATCAAAGTGGAAGGAGATGATTTTTTTTCGCCTTCATCAATATAATAGGCAACTCTCATTCCAAAATATTTTTTCGCTTTAGTTATATTATAAGCTGGGGAAAAATTTTCTTTATTCGCACTCGGAGCAACTAATGGTCCAACTTTTTTTATTAAATTAAAAAGGTTTTTATTTTTATGATCAATCATTCTAAAAGCAATTGAATTAGTTCCACGATGTAAGTAAAACCATTTGGATTTATTACATGGTAAAATTATGCTCACCTTGGCAGGCCAAATTTTTTTCAAAAATTTGGCCTGCTTTTCATTTATTTCTATATCAAATATATTTAAATCGTTTAGAGAAATAATCAGTATAATCAAAGGTTTTTTTAGGTTTCTCTCTTTCAATTTATAAATTTTTTTAACTGCTTTTTTAGATAAGGCACTACCAATTAAACCATATAAAGTGTCAGTCGGAAGGATTACTACTCCATTTTTTTTCAAAAGAATTGTTGCTTTTTGCCAATCATTTTTCATATATACATTATATTTTGAACTCTATGACATCTCCATCTTTAACAACATAATCCTTCCCTTCTGTCTTTATTTTACCTTTAGTTCTAGCTTCATTATAACTTCCTAAATTTATTAAATCCTGCCAATTTATAATTTCAGCCCGAATAAATTTATCTTTAAAATCAGTGTGTATAGCTAATCCAGCGATAGGAGCTGTACTTCCTTTTTTAATTGTCCAAGCTCTGGTTTCATCTTCTCCTGTTGTAAAGTAAGTTTCCAAGTTGAGAAGTTTATAACTTTCCACAATAAGGTTATTTATTCCATCATCTTTCCCTCCAAGTTCCTTACGAAAAATTTCTTTTTCTTCGCCATCAAAATCTTTTAATTCTTCTTCAATTTTGGCATCAATAATTACATACCTAGAACCAAGACTTTCAATATAATTTATTAACTTCTGAAATTCAGTTTGATTTGTTTCATCTAAACTCAAAGATCCAGCCATTCTATTAAGCCCATATATAAAAGGCTTAATGGTTAATAGATTCAACATTTTGACTTTTGACATTTCATTGTCATTGAGATTTACTGCATGAGCTAAAAATCCCTTTTCAAATGAAATCTTTAATTTTTCTAAAGCCTTATCTTCTGCAATTGCATCTTTATCGCCCTTCTTTACTTCACGTTTTATATTACTTTTTCTTTTAGTCACAGTTTCAAGATCAGCCATGATTAGTTCAAGATTTATTACTTCAATATCTCTAAGCGGGTTAATATTACCCATTACATGTAAAATTTCGTTCTGACCTTCATTTTTTAATGGAAAAATCCTAACAATTTCTAAGATAGCATCTACTTCTCGTATATTAGCCAAAAATTTATTTCCTAGACCTTCTCCTTTATAAGCACCAACAACTAATCCAGCAATATCTACAAATTCAATAGCTGCCGGAATAGTTTTTTTTGATTTTGAAAATTTTGAAAGATTCCATAATCTATTATCAGGCACAGCTACTACCCCAACAGATGGATCTATTGTGCAAAAAGGATAGTTCTCACAAGATACTTCTTTTTTTGTCAAAGCGTTAAAAAGCGTTGATTTTCCGACGTTTGGTAATCCAACTATTCCGATTGATAAAGATGACATAAAATGGTATTAAGAAAAAAGAATGATAAATTATATTGTTAAACCTATAGATTATTTATTTCTTTATTTATAGAATTTAAATCTGTTTCTGTTCCTGTTCCTGTTCCTGAATTTGTATCAAGGGCGTTCAAGTTATTTCGTATTTGAGTTGTAGTATCATCATTTACTTCGTTATTTACTTTTGTTGTTGATATTGGAGTTGTAATTGGAGACAAATTATTATTTTTTACAGGTATAGAGTTTTTAGATTTAATCATAAAATAAGTCACTCCTCCTAAAATAATAATTACGACAACTATTATAACTATTAAAATTAATTTTTTATTAGACATATATTTTATTGTTTAGTTGGATTAGTATTTTTAACTCCTTTAGAAGAAGTTGAATTCCCAGTTTCGACAGTTACTGGAACATTTAACTCATTAACTTTAGGTATTTTGGATAAAAGATTTAGTGAATCTCTAACTTTAGTTTCAGCAAGTTTGATAAGATCTTGACTAGCTTTTATGTTTTCCTTTAAATCGTCTCGAACTTTTTCTACAGTTGCTTTGGCGGTAGATTCACTTGTTATAGAAATCGTATATACTTTCGTAGCCTGATTAGCAATACTAGCACGAGCATTTGAAATAGCAGTTTCTGCATATGTAGTAGTATTACGTATAGCACTTACATCTATATTATTTACTGCTACTTTATCAGTCCTAGATTCTATGCTTGCGAGTATAAAATCTAATCTATTGATTCTTCTAGTAAATACATCTACCACTTTAGTATTTATGACTTGGATACGATTTGAAATATTTTCTATGGAAACCCTTTTCTTTAGATTTTTTACTCTCTCTAATCCTCTTAAAAATAATAATCTCCTGGCATTAATTTTAACTTTAGCCTCTTCTTTATTGGCTTCAACTTCTTGATTAAAATCATTCTGTTTAGACTGAACAAATTTAACAATAGCTTCATGCTTTAATTTAAAAATATTTCTTAGTGAAATATTTTTAGTTCCTATTTTTTTCTTAAATTCTTCACGAATTGTTTTCATTTCAGATCGAGCTTTTGTTATTCTAACTTTCATTTGTCGTTGTATTTGAATATAAGCTTCTTTTGGTGTTAACTCACCATTTTTTATTTTTGCTTTCACTTCTGCACGAAAATTATCTATAACGTTTTTATCTTGATTATAAATATTTTTTACTTTATTTATTTTATTATTATTAATTACTTTTTCAATATTTTTCTGTATTGTATTTCCTAATTTAATTCTCTTCCTTTCATGTGTTATCCTAATCGGAAATGCTGGCTTTAATCTAGTTGTTGGTGATGTTTGTTGAGCTGGAAGTACTGATGGAGTTTGAATATTGTTTATGATACTATTATTATCCGCTGAAGCTACACTAGAAAAAGCCATAAACCCTAAAATTATTGGTATTATGTAAAATATTCTTAGTTTTTTCATACTATTTGTAATTAGTTGTTAATTAATAAACTCATATAAATTATAACAAGTATCTTTGATTTAAGCTAATCAACTACAATAGTTATCGAGCCATTAATTTCTGAATTTCAGCCTGATATTTACGCATAACTTGCATTGTAGCTGTCATCTCGCTCACCCCATTTTTTTTCAAAACTTTAACTTCATCTCCAATTCTCTTGAAGAGTTCGGGGTTTTCTTTAATTAACTTAATGAACATATCTTGCTGATTCTTCGGCAAGTTTTTCATTTTTGAACGTATTAATTTTTCAGTTATAAAATCTTTTACTCCCATATGTTGAGATTATAACAAAAAAAATGATATTATGCGAGAGTGAGAAAGAGAAATAAAATAATAGTAATTCTTGGTCAAACTTCTACTGGTAAAAGTGATTTTGCGGTGGAAATTGCTAAAAAAATTAATGGCGAAATAATTTCAGCTGATTCTAGACAAGTATATAAAGGAATGAATTTAGGAACAGGTAAAATAACTAAAAAGGAAATGAAGAAAATCCCCCATCATCTTCTTGATGTGATTTCTCCTAAAAAAATATTCTCAGTTAATGATTTTCAAGAGTTGGCTAATAAAAAAATAAAAGAAATCTTTAAAAAAGGTAAAACTCCAATTATCTGTGGAGGAACTGGTTTTTATATTGATATTTTGATAAATGGAACTAATTTACCTAAAGTTCCACCAAATAAAGAACTTAGGGTTAAATTGGGGAAAAGGACAACTCAGGAACTTTTTAAGATATTAAAGAAAGCTGATAAAGAAAGAGCTGAAATAATAGATAAAAATAATAAAGTCCGTCTCATTAGAGCAATTGAAATAACGAAAGCTATAGGTAAAGTTTTACCTATAGCTAATAATTCTCAGAAAAAAAACTATTACAATATCTTAAGAATTGGATTGACTATTCCTTCAGAAAATCTAAGAAATAAAATTCATATTCGCTTGCTTTCTAGAATTAAAAAAGGGATGCTAAAAGAAATAAATAATCTTCATAAAATAGGAGTATCTTGGAAAAGAATGGACACTTTAGGGCTTGAATATCGTTATGGAGCACTTTATTTACAAAATAAAATTTCAAAAGAAAAAATGATAGAAGAACTCAATATCAAAATTTGGCAATTCGCCAAAAGACAGAAAACTTGGTTTAAACGAGATAAGAATATAATTTGGATTGACCCTTCTAAAAAGAACGATAAGTTTATTGTTTTTAAAAAAATTGAGAAATTCTTAAATACTAATTAAAATAGTGGGAAATATAAGTATTCTATAGTATACTCTTTGATATGGGCGATTAGTTTAACGGTAGAACGAGGGTCTCCAAAACCTTTGGTGGGGGTTCGATTCCTCCATCGCCCGCAATAATTTAAGAAGATAACTGGGAGTTATCTGATTAATTTATTATTACGCGGTAGATAAGGAATCGAAAGACGGAGCACGACGGTGCGAGTCGGGGTCGCGAGATTTTTCAACAGAAAAATACTTGTGACCGAAAGTGTACTCACGATTCCTCCATCGCCCGCAATATAATATTGATTAATTAAAAAAATAAACTCGATTATCGGGTTTATTTTTTTAATTCTTTGTGTATAGTATTTTTATTACACCATTTACAATATTTTTTAAGCTCAATTTTTCTAGTAACAAGTTTCTTATTTTTACTTGACCAATAATTGACATGTTTACAATCAACACAAGCTAATTTAAAAAGTCTATTTTGTGACATAGTGATTGTAGAATACTACATAATATCTTAAAAAGCAAGATTTTTTTTATGCGCAAGAACCGTTCTTGCGCATTTGATTTATATAAGTTTAGTTTAGACTATAATCCTCGGTAAAAGTGGACTAATTTTAGTTATTACTTCATAGTTGATGGATTTTATTTCTTTAGCAATTTGTTCGGCAGTAATTTTATGTTTACCTTGTTCCCCTAAAAAAACAACTTCGTCTTTTAATTGAATGCCTTTAATTTTTGAAACATCAACAACAATCATATTCATAGCCACTCGTCCTAGAATTTTTGCCTTCTTTCCCTTAATCAATACTTCCCCATTATTTGAAAGCAATCTAGTTAAACCATCAGCATAACCCTGAGGAATAACAGCAATTTTTGTTGATTTTTTAGTTATATAACTCAACCCATAACCTATTGGATAATTAGCTGGCAGGATTTTTATTTGAGCTATATGAGTTATCCAACGTAGAATTGGTTTAAGAATAACTTTATTTTTACTTAAATATTCTAAATAATCACTGGGCCATAATCCATATAAGCCAAGTCCAAGACGAACAATATCATGAAAATGATTATTTTTTTCATAGGTCAAGATTCCTGAAGTTGCCGAAATATGAGTTTTAATATCTGGAAAACCTGTTTTTTTGAATAGTTCTACACACTCATGATAAGTATCAATCTGTTTTTGGGCATGAGTAAAATTCATCGTATCTTCTATGTTAGCAAAATGAGAATAGACACCATCTAAAATTATATTCTTCATTTTTTTAATCTCGGGAATAATTTTTTCTACCTGACTAGGCATTATCCCCTCTCTTCCTAAATATGAATCAATTGGTAAATGAACTTTGGCTTTAATTCTCAAAGTAGAAGCAATATGATTTATCTTTAAAAGATGAATCATATCAAAAGCCGAAATAATTACTTTGGCTTTTATAGCTTTTTTGATACCATCTTCATTTAAATAACCAAAGATAAGAATGGGTTTTTGACTAAGTTTTTTGATTCTATTTAATTCTTCAATATTATTAATCTGGAAATAATCAACATAAGGATTAAGAATTTTAACTAGTTCTTTATCTCCATGTCCATAGGCATTAGCTTTTATGACGCCAACAATTTGAGTTTTTTTATCTAGTAATTTTCTAAATTGCTTAATATTGTGAATTAAGTTTTTCTTTGAAATCTCTACGTATGAAAGTGGTAATTCTTTTTTCATATATTTTATTCTAGCATTTTCTAAAAGTTTTGGTATACTAGCCATATAGTTGCCGGAGTGGCGGAATTGGTAGACGCGCACGACTCAAAATCGTGTCTCGCAAGGGGTGGGAGTTCGATTCTCCCCTCCGGCACAAATAAAAAAAATAATAAAAGAAAATTCTTACAGCATTTCAGGCTCTTGCTCTAGGATAATTCCAAATTTTTGTTTTACTATTTTAATTATTTCATTTCTAGTTTTTAACAGGTTTTCTTTTGTTGCCTTATCCTCATTAATTAAAACAAGTGCATTTTTACTATAAACTGAAATCTTTCCAAAAGATTTACCTTTTAAACCTGAATTCTCTATTAACCAACCAGCCGATATTTTAACTTTATTGTTCCCTACTTTGAAATAAGAAACATCTTTACTGCTTAAACTATATCTTTGACACATAAAAAGAAAAGATTCTTCTGAAATAATTGGATTTTTAAAAAATGATCCAACATTAGGTAGTTCTTCTGGATTTGGAAGTTTTTTTTGACGGATAGAAATAATCGCTTCACGAATATCTTTTAATTTAGGACTTTCAATGTCATTATCTATAAAATATTTTTTGACACTAGAATAATCTGGCACTTTAATTAAAAATTTACTTAATCGATAAATAACAGCAGTTATAACATATTGACCCTTAACTTTATTCTTGAAAATACTATTTCTATACTTAAACTCACAATCACTATTAGAAAAATACTTTATTTTATTATTCTTAATATCAAAAATTTCAACTTTAATTATAGTATCTTTAACTTCTGAACCATAAGCTCCAACATTTTGGACTGGAGTAGCTCCAACAGTTCCTGGAATAGCTGATAAAGATTCAAGTCCAGAAAAACCCATTTTAACTGTTTGAGCAACAATGTTATCCCAATTTTCTCCAGCTCCAATTTTTATATCTACATACTCTTCAGTCTCATTCACAATCTTAAATCCCTTAATTTCCATTTTAACTGCAAGAACTTCTATTGTTCCATCAGGAAAAATAATATTTGAACCTCCACCTAAAATGAATATTGGAATACCTTTATATCTTCCATCACTTTGCGCGATAGCGTAAAGCGATGGAAGATCTTCTACTGAAGAAATAATCACAAAATAACGAAACCACCCTCCAATTTTAAAGGTGGTGTAATCTTTAGTATCTACATTTTCTTGAATATTCAACATTTTATTTAAAATAATCTAATCAATATAAATCAATAATTTTTTTCACAAATAAGTAGCTATTGCGATTATATCATATATGAGATATAATGAGCAAGTTTATATATTTATAAATATAATTATTTTTTAGAAAAAATATGAAAAAATTAACTGAACAACAAAAAATAGGCTATTTTATTAAAAAACTTCGTGAGCATCGTGGCTTAACTCAAAAAGCCTTCGCTAAAGAACTTAAGACATCGCAGAGTTCAATTCCTAGAATGGAGAAAGGAGAGCAAAATTTTACGACTGAATTATTATCAAAAATAAGTAATGTTTTAGAACATAAAATAATTACTATCAAGGATTCAATTGATTTTGAGGTCATAGGTGGAAAGAAATTACACGGAACCATAAAAACAAATTTTTCAAAAAATGGATCAGTGGGTCTTCTTTGTGCTTCATTATTAAATGGAGGAAAAACAATATTACACGGAATTGCTAGAATTGAAGAAGTTTATAGAGTCATAGAAATACTTGAAAGTATTGGAGTTAGAGTCAAGTGGATAGGTCAAAATTCTATTGAAATTGTACCTCCAAAAAAGATTCTAATGGATAAAATAAATGTCAACTCAGCTATTAGAACTCGTTCAATTATAATGTTTATGGGGCCATTAATCCATTTAATTTCAACATTTTCTCTTCCTCATGCTCAAGGATGTAATTTAGGAAAGAGAACAATTGCTGCACATATCTATGCAATGGAAGAATTAGGTATAAAAATAAAAACAACTTCTAAAGAGTATATTATAAAAAATGCAAAACTGAAGCCAGCAGAAATAGTAATGTATGAAGCGGGAGATACAGCCTGTGAAAACATTATAATGGCTGCATCTAAAATCCCAGGAGAAACAATTATTTCTTTTGCTAGTGCTAATTATATGGTTCAAGAAATTTGTTTCTTCCTTGAAAAACTTGGTGTAAAAATAGATGGAATAGGAACAACAACTATTACTGTTCATGGAATAAATAAAATTAAAAAAGATATTGAATATTCAAATAGCGAAGACCCAATAGAATCAATGATGTTTATTTCGGCAACAATTGTAACAAACTCGGAATTAACTATTACAAGATGCCCAATAGATTTTTTATCGCTTGAAATAGAGAAATTAAAAAGAATGGGATTAAAGTATAAAATACTTAAAAAATACAAGTCTTATAATAATCAAACGAATTTAATAGATTTAAAAATTTATCCATCAAAATTAAAAGCTTTAGCTGATAAAATACATGCAAATCCATACCCAGGAATTAATATGGATAACCTTCCATTTTTTGTGCCAATTGCTATAAGAGCTAAAGGACAAACAATGATTCATGATTGGACTTATGAGAATCGTGCAATTTATTTTACAGAATTAAATCGTCTTGGAGCTAGTATAACTTTGGCCGATCCACACAGAGTCTATATTAATGGAGGAACTCAATTAAAAAGCGCTCAGATAGTCTGCCCCCCAGCCCTTAGACCGGCAATGATTATTCTAATTAGTATGTTAGGGGCGGAAGGCACCTCTATCCTTCGTAATGTATATATGATTAATCGTGGTTATGAAAAAATTGCTGAGCGTTTAAATTCTATAGGTGCAGATATAAAGATATTGAAATAAATTGATTTTAATATCTTTTAGAAACTTCTATTATTAGAATATATGCTTTATAATAAAATAGATGAATTCTAAACAAGAAAAATTGGATGAATTAAATAGATATTGGGAAAAAAATTGCACTTGTGAATTAAAAAAAACTGCAACCCAAGCAGTCTTTGGTGATGGAAATGCTAAGAGTGATATTGTTTTTATTGGAGAAGCTCCTGGTAAAAATGAGGATATTGAAGGACGACCATTTGTCGGAGCTGCCGGCAAATTCTTATCTGAGATGCTAAAAAATATAGGTAAAAAAAGAGAAGATATTTATATTACAAATATCGTAAAATATAGACCGCCTAATAATCGTGACCCGGAACCACAAGAAAAAGAGGCTTGCAATGAATGGTTGATTGAGGAATTAAAAATAATTTCTCCTAAATTAATAATTTTTTTGGGTAGACATTCTATGTTGAGATTTTTTCCGAACGAAAAAATCTCAAATCTACATGGAAAACTTTTGATAAAAACAACTGAGGAATTTGGAAGGCAAGCATTTATGCCGTTATATCATCCCGCTGCTGCATTATACAATGGTGGAATGAGAGAAACTTTGAATAAAGATTTCAAAAAAATAGTCAAGGCTTTAGAAAAAATAGGCTAAAGAAATTATTCAATTATATTTATATCTTCAGCGCGAATATCTTTTTTTAGATAATCAATTGAATTATCTTTTTTCTGTAAAAATAAAATACTAGATATACCAATAAGGATTATAAAACCTAATCCAAAATAAGAGTAAGCAGACCAAGGATAATCTGTATTACTACTTCCAGCAGCACTAGCTCCCAATTTATTTAAATCTATAATAGGTGGATCTATATTGGAAACAGATTTTTTTGTTACAGCTAATTTTTTGTAAGTATGCCAACTTTTGATTAAAGTTCTTGGTGTTTTTATTTTTTGTTTAGGATACATTATTATTATTTTACCTTCAGGGTTAGTAAGCAAAATAAAATTTAAATCATTTTGTTTAAAATTTGTTATCACTGGCGATAATTTTAATTTCCCTTTAGCTAAAATTATAGTACCTTGAGGAATTGTAAATTTTTTTATACCAGCAGTGATGATCCAACCAGAAAGATTCATTTCTCGGTTTGATTTATTTTCAAGCTCAACAAAAGGATCATTTTTGGGACCAGTTGAACTAATGGAGATTTCAGAAGGAATAACATTCACAATAATTCTATCCGAGACATCTGGGTTAAGCCCCCCATATTCCCAATAATTAAGTGAAATAACATATTCACCTGGATAATAATAAATATGTTTGAATTCTTTTGAATTATTATCAGAGCTTATTGTTCCATCTCCAAAATTCCATTTAAATTTACCACGCTTTAATGTTTCTTCTTTGTTAGTAGTAATAGAAGCATTTATTAAGAAGGGTGTTTGGGCAAAAATTATTTTTGGGCTGATTATTTTTGCCATTATTTTTCTAGGAGCTGATTGTTCTTGACTTATAATTATTTGAACATCAGAATTTTCATTTTGATTAGTATTTGATGAATTGTTATTCCCTATTCCTGAATTATCTGTACTCTGATTTATTTTTCCCGTAGTTGGGACACCAATAATCCAATTTCCATTGGAAGTTCTTTGAATACTTTTGCCTTCCGGTGGATTAGGAGCACAAATATTACCACAATCAGTAACATCGCCCCAACCAACTTTATCAACAATTTTTTTGTTTGAATTTTTTATTTGAATTGTATTTGATTTTGTTAGAGTTAAATTATCAACAATTACATTCGTATTACTTAACGAGTTTTTTGAAATTAACAAATAACCTTTACTATCAATGCTTATATCCTTTAGATAAGTCTTAGAAACTAAAGAGCTGAAACTTGTGCCATTTATCGTTTTTCTTTGAATATACCAACCAGTTAAATCTACAGAATTATCGCCAGAATTATAAAGTTCAATAAATCGATTTCCAGTTGGATTCAATTGTATCTCATTAAAAATTACTTGAGCATTTACAAAATTAAACCAAGAAAAAAATATTATGATAAATATTATATAGTGTTGTATTTTTAACTTGGACATAAATTTATTCCAAAATCTTACGCAAGACATCTTCAGGAACTTCTTTTTCTAAATCTTTTTTTTGCCCGATATTAGATTCATCTTTATTTTGAATAATTTTATAATCTTTATTTTCTATTTTATCATCTTCAGGTTCTGGAATTGGTTCTGGAATTGGTTCTGGAATTGGTTCTGGAATTGGTTTTTCTTTACTTTTATTTACTTTCATAAGTAAATCCTTAAGAGGAGCTTTTTTTTCTTCAGAAGCTTCTTTGGTTGGAATAATGTTTTCATTAATTCTTTTTATCCTATCTGTTTCTTTAAGAGAATTAAGTGAAATAGGTTTTGGTAATTGAATTTTAATTTCTTTGACTTCCTCTTTTTCAGTCCCTATCTTCCCTTTACTATTTATATCTATTTTTTTGAGTAATTCTTTCAAAAGAGGTGAAGGTTTAGAACGTTTTTTATTTGTTTTGGAAGATTTTTTTTGCCCTAAGGTTAAAATTTTAGATTTGATACTTTTTAATTTTTCAACATTAGTAACATCTTTTATATTTTTATTGTTAGATATTTGTGATTTTAAATCATTATTATCAAATTCAATACCAAGCATCGCTAATACTCCAGATGATTTTGTTTCTCTTTCTACAATAGATGGTTTATTAGATACAGTGAATCCAGAACTAGGTTTTAATTGACCATTTTTAATCTTATACAAACAATCTTTACAATATACAGGTCTTCCATCTTTAGGTTCAAAGGGCACCATAGTTGTTTTTTTACAATTTGAACAATCAGCTTTATATTTAGATTCACCATTGGATGTTTGAAGCATTCCACTCCATCTTGAAATTTCATCTTCAACTTCTTCGCGCGGACGAGTATAGAGACGACGAGAATTATTAATAATTTTATCTTTAATTCCCAAAGATAAATCTACTTTAAGTGGAGGAAGGGTTGAAGCAGAAAATGGACGACTAGTCTCACCATCAATCATTAATTTTAAGTAAATATGGTAGTTCGGTAGATTTACTAAATCCTGAGTTGTAAATTCTGGTTCAAATTCTTTTTCTAAAAAATCTGCATCATCAGCCCCGACTCGGAAGACTATCATAGTTCCAACGTTCCCAAAAACTGCATCTCTTACTTTTGAACTATCTTTATTATCAAGCTGAGCTGTATATTGATGAGCCATTGTTAAATTAAGGCGATATTTACGAGCTTCCGATAAAATATTAGCGAATGAATCTGTAGCAAAATTTTGGAATTCATCAACATATAAATAAAAATCTCTCCTCTCATTTTCTGGAATACGAACACGCTCCATTGTGGCTAGTTGTATTTTAGTAATAATCATCCCACCAAGTAGAGCTGAATTATCTTCTCCGATACGACCCTTGGAAACGTTGACAAGAAAAATTTTTCCTTCGTTCATTATTTTGAAAATATCTATAGTGGATTTTGATTGACCAACAATGTTACGGATAATTGAAGTAGAGAGAAATTGTCCAACTTTATTCTGAATAGGAGCAATAGCTTCATTACGAAATTGCTCTCGCCATTGTTCATATTCATGAACCCAAAAAGCTTTAACCACTGGATCTTTCAGGTTATTTATAATCATTTGACGATAATCTTTATCTACCAACATACGAGGAATGCCCAACATTGTCGTATTAGGAGTATCAAGTAAAGCTAAAATTGTATTGTTCAAAATATATTCCATCCTAGCGCTCCAAGCATTAGCCCATATTTTCGTGAAAATACCCATTAACCCTGAGGCTACGAGGTGTTTATATTTTGGATCAGTTAACTGGATTACATTAAACCCAACATGGAAATCCGTATCAGCTGGATTAAAATAGATGACATCATCAGCTCTATTGTCTGGAATTAAATGCAATAATTCTTCTACTAATTCTCCGTGAGGGTCAACTACGCAAACTCCTTCACCATTCTTAATATCTTGAATAATCAAATTAGAAAGAAGTACAGATTTACCTGAACCAGATTTACCAAGTATATACATGTGCTGTCTCCGATCATTACGTTTAATACCAAAAATCTCATTTGTATTTCGAAAATTTGTTCGAGCAAAATAAGTTACATCACGATTGTATGGTATTTCATTATTATCCATATTATATCTATATTATACCTTAAATAAACAAATAAAAAAGTCAAATTGTTAGTTCAATAATTTATTATTTGTTTAAAATTGAAGAGTGATACAACTCAGGTTTATATGATTCCCAAAAAATCACAACTGTTTTAGGTAACATATTATTTATTTTATTACTTTCATCATCCATTCTTTATAAGGGCGATTCATGCGCCTAATATCTACTCCAGCAATAAGCGGAACAATATACGAATGATGTTCAGAAATAAGTTTGGTGATAGCATCAATTTTTGATTCAAAAGTAGTAATTAAAAGTTTTGCTCGTGTCTTACATATGAGTTTCCCTTCAAAATTGTAACAAGAAGAAATCGGCCAAAAATCAACACAGGCTCCTATTTCTCTTTCAATAATCAAATTACCAATCTTTTGAGCTTCCTCTATATCTTTACATGTTATGTGTATAAAAATCATAAAATATATAAATAAATTATTTTAGCTAGAATCGGACTCCGATTCTAGTCGGACGACCTTTGTATTCTAATTATATTATATCATGATTTTTAAATTATCATCTAAATCCAACCCAGATCCAACCCAGCAAGGCTGGTAACTTTCTACAACTCTATTTTAAGCCAGTCAAATATTTCATTCATAAAATCTTTAGTGGATAAAAAGTAATTCGGAAATACTTTTTTATTTAAAATAAAATTCTCTTTTCTCTCAATACCTAAATAATCCAAGAAACTTGAATATTTATAATTTTTTAAAAAATCTATAATTCTATGTTTGTTTTGTATCCCTTTTTCTTTCCAATCTCTTTGAATTAATTTTATTGGATTTAAATGTATATAAGAAAATAAATATTTTAGATAGTTATCGGTATCTATATATTGTGATTTAAATTTTCCTTCAAATAGAGATCCTGTTCTTTTATATTTTTTATTATAATAATGGGCATATCCACTAGAAACTTTATGCATAAATTTACTTATACCTTCTTTATTCATTTCAGTTATAATAATATGAAAATGATTCGGCATTAAACAATATGCTCCAATTGCCACCACTTGACTCTCCCTTTTAGTTTTATAAACATCAGATTCTAAAAAAGAAATCTTAAACTTTTTATTCTCGTTGGAAAGAAAAAGTAAATATAAGAAATATTCATAATCTTGTTTATCTCTAAAAATTTTCTGTTTACTATTCCCTCGATTATAAATATGATAATATTCCCCTTTAATAAAATTAACTTTTCTGATTGACATATTTATATTGTAGCAATTTTTATATATAAAACCCAGCAAGGCTGGTAATGTTATACAACGTTAATTTTGATATGTAAAGTTTAATTCAGTTTAAGTTCTGTTAAAAATATTTTTGCAATTTGTACAAATTTTTGTTTTAATCTTTATTTTTAATTTTTAATTTTTAATTAAATTAAAGGCTCACCTCCTTTTTCTTCTTTCGAAGGATTTTGTTGAGAATTAGGTTCATTAGATTCATTGAGTTTATTTTCAGATTTATTTGATGATGGATTAGTTCCACCAGTAATAGCAGCTTTTTCTTGAGTTGATCTGATAATAGTCGCTTCTTCCTCAGCAATCAATCTCTGAGCATCACCAGCTGAAATTGCATATTTTCTTCTAGAGGCTTCCATAATTTCTTGGCGAAGAGATTTATGGGTCGCCGGTAAAACTCGTAAAGTTTCGGCTGAAAATGGATCATAACTTTCTCCGTCAATTGTCATTTTTATATAAAACTCACCAACACCTAAATTGATCATATCTTTGACATCAAAGATTGGGGCAAATTCTGGTTTAAGTTTTAATGCATCATCACCACCAACCCTAAAACAAATAATGGATCCAGTATTCCCAAGCACCGCTTGTTGAACTTTTGGTAATAACTGTCCAATATATTGATGAGCAATGACTAAATTAATTCCATATTTTCTAGATTCAGAGAGAATATTCTCAAAAGTATCAGTTACTATATTATGAAATTCATCTACATATAAATAAAAATCTTGACGATCTTTCGGATCTATTTTTGCTCGAGCCATACCAGCTTGTTTAATCTTCGTTAAAAACATCGCTCCGAAAAAAGACGAGTTTTCTTCTCCAAGTTTACCCTTAGAAAGATTAATCAATAAAATTTTTTGTTCATTCATTAATCTTTCAATATCAACTTTATTTTTTTCCTGTCCAAAAATATTTCTAAGCATTGGATCAGATAAAAATTGTCCAAGTTTATTAACCAAAGGAATAATTGCATCTGTATCAAATTTCTCAGACCAATCAGCAAATTCAATTGCCCAGAACCGCTTGACCATATCATCTTCAATATATTCAGTAACTTTTTGACGATAATTTCTATCTGTTAACATTGAAATCATTCCACGCATTGTAGCGTGAGGATAATCTAATAAAGCTAAAGTTGTAAAACGAAAAACGTGCTCTAAACGAGGAGTCCAATTAGCTCCAAATTGTTTACGGAGAACTTCTATTAATCCTTGAGTAAGTTGATGTTTAAAATTAGGATCAATATTTGCTAACGGATTAAAAGATATCGGAAAATCAACATCTCCAGGATCAATGACACAAACATCTTCAACTCTTTCTTTAGGAATAAAATCTAAAATACCATCTAGAAGATCTCCGTGAGGATCTATAACACAAACACCTCTACCGTAAGCAATATCTTGACGAATCATTAGCTCTAGTAACTTTGATTTACCCACTCCAGATTTACCTATGATGTACATATGCCGTCTACGATCTATACGCTTAATACCAAAAATAAATTTTTTTTCTTCTAAAGCTGCAACATAGTTTGTTCTACCAAGAAAAGTTACATCATTCGGATCGGAACCTGTTAGAATCGGCAAATCGGTGGGTGGAGGTGCATATTTAATTATTTGTATTTTATTAGATTTATTTAATGACATACTCTATAAATTGTAGCAAATTACATTAAAATAGTATACTTACTCCCAACAGAAAATACCCCACCCTAGTAATAACAAGAGAAAATATTACTTCCTTTTTAATTTATAAACCTTGAGAACTTCTTCAACCGTTTTATCAGTAGCTCCACCTTTTATTTGATCTACAACACAACTAGATAAATGATTTTTTAATAAAATATCTTCAACCCCAGATAAGGCTTGTTTTACGGCTGAACTTTGAGTAATGATATCAATACAATAAGTATCATTATTAATCATTTCTTCTAGTCCTCTAATCTGACCTTTTATAATATTAAGTCTTTTTATAATTTTTTTCTTATCATAATTCATATTTAATATATTAACCCCTATGGGGTATAATATCAAGTCCTTCCTTAAAATAAAACTTACGAATATAAAAAATGTTGCAAAAAAAATAAAATAAGGTAATATGTAAACATCCATTAAGAATATGGGCCCTTAGCTCATCTGGTAGAGCGCCTCATTTGCAATGAGGAGGTAGCAGGTTCGACCCCTGTAGGGTCCACATATAAATTAACTATATTTTTTTAATTAACTTTATTCAATTCAATTATTATTAGATAAAATAATTCTCAAATTCTTTAATTACAAATCAATATGAATATATTTAAAATTATTGGAGCTATTGGACTTTTATTAATCTCAGCTGGGATTATTGCTAAAAAACGAAAAGTGCAAGATATTCTATATATTTTCGGAGGACTTTTTTTAGAGGTATATAGTATTTATGTGGGTGATGTTATTTTTATAATTCTTCAAATTGTTTTCACACTAGCTGCTATTTATGATTTTGTAAAAATCAAATTTAAGAAGACAATCTAAAAAATTAGACGAGTTAAAAAAACTTAATCTTAAATTAAGGGAGGAGAAAATAATACAATATCACTTAATTTATTCCTTCCTCTATAATTGCTTCTTTGCTTGTTTCTTCTATGAATTTTGTTTCTTTAGTTATATTTTTTCGTTTCCATGTTCCCCTAGTAAACCAAATCACTGTTATTATCGCCATAATTATGTTGGCAATCGGAAAGGCTATCCAAATACCTGTTAAAGCAAAGGCCGTGTATTTTGATAAAATATAAGCTAAGGGAAATCGCAAAATCCATAACGATATTATAGATAGAATCATAGAGATGGTAGTATTTCCTGAGCCTCTGAAGGCACCATTGATAACTAGCTGTATTCCAATGAAACCAAAAGTTAAAGACATTATCTTTATGAATAATGTACTTACTCTAATAGTTCCTAATTCGCCAGGAATGAAAAAAGCCGAAATCTGATAGGCAAATAAGAATGCAACTATTCCAACAATAGTCAAAGAGACAAAACCTATCAAGGCACTTAGTTTTACAATTTTTTCAGCCCGTTTTATTTTTCCTGCACCAATATTTTGACCTACTAAAGTTGAAGTCGCCATAGACAATCCCAAGGCAGGAATAATGATAAAACTTAATATTCTAATTCCTATTCCATAAGCGGCTAAAGCTAATGTTCCAAAAGTTCCAACTAAAAAGGTTATAACAGTCATTCCTAAAGCTCTAGCTGATTGTTCAATGGAAGCAGGGACACCAATTTTAAACATTTGTTTTATCAAAGGAATATCTGGTTTCAAATCATTTGAATATAATTTAATCTGATGCTTCCCTCTTAATAAAATTATTATACCAATCACTGCCGCTAATCCTTGTGTCCCTATTGTAGCAACGGCAGCCCCAGCAACTCCAAGAGCAGGAATGAATCCATAACCAAAAATAAACAAAGGGTCAAGAATTAAGTTTAATAAAACAGTTCCAAAAACAATATACATCGGCGTTTTAACATCTCCAACCCCACGCATTAAAGATTGAAAAACCATATAGATAAAGACAAAAACTATTCCAATGAAAGATATTTTTATATATGAAACAGCACTTGGAAGTACATCCGGTTTTGCTCCCATTAAACTAATTAAAGAAGAAGACGAAAAATAACCTATAGCTGAAAGAATTATTGAAATGATAAAGACTATTAATAATGTTTGAGAGCTAATATGATTTATAGTTTTATCATCATTTTTTCCTTTATGTTGGGCAACAAGAATCGTTCCAGCCATCGCCAATCCTCCACCCAAAGAAATCATCAGAAAAATAAGGGGAAAACTGATAGAGACGGCTGCCACAGCGGCTGTCCCTAACCGACCAACCCAAAAAGTATCAGTTAATTGATAAGCCGTTTGTAAAACATTAGCAAAAATGATCGGCACAGAAAGAGTAATCAGGGATTTAAGAATAGGCCCCTCAGTTAACTTATTTTTCATGTTTATTATTTATATGAAATTAAAATGTTGAGATTATAAGGGAATATTAACTCCTAATTGTTTTAGTAAAAAATTGTAAAGAATAATCGTAAAAGCAATAAGGAAAACAAAAACAATAATCTGATATTTTTTTAGATGCTTATGATATTTTTCTCGTTGTGAATGAGAAGAAACATCTATCAACTCATCTCCAAAGTAAATTGAAAGTAATGTCCCAAGTAAAGACAAAAGTACAATTCCCCAAAGTGGATATGGTTCAGATATAATCTTGTGGAATAAATCAAGAATAAGTGTCGTTTTATAAATTGCTGGAGTATAAAAGAAGGCATACCAATCTATAGCAAAGGCGATAACGAAGGCGAAAAGTTGAGTATACATCATACGAATACCAATCAATATTCTTACTGGAAAAGCTAATAAGAAACCGGCATCAGCGATAGGTGTACAAAAGATGAAGAAAGTCCAAGTCATAATAGTTACATATATACCAGCCTCTGTTCCTAATTTCATAGAAATAAAAATAAAATAAGCAACAACAATAATTATCAATCCTAAAAATCTTATCAAAGAATGTTTCTTAGTCTCATGAGTTAACAGGGTAGATAATTTTGGTTTATTTTGTCTTTTTAACATTTTACTAGTATTCCATTATAACACATTTTCTCTAAATTAAATTCAGATCGTCTTACAAGCTAATTTTAAAAGATGATCAATAAAATCAGAAGTGTCAGTTCCAACAGCATTCAAACCTTTTGGAAAAAGCGACTCTTCAGTCAAACCTGGTAAAGTATTAACTTCAAGAGTATAGATTCCTTTTTGAGGATGAATAATAAAATCACTTCTAGAATAGTGGCTAAGGTTAAACCCAGTATGGATAAGTAAGGCCAACTCTTCAAGCTCTTTTTTTTCTTCTCTAGTAAAATTACCCGGACAAATTTCCTGAGATTTTCCATTATACTTAGCATCATAATCAAAAAAATCGCTGGTTTTAGGAACTCTAATTTCTATAGCTGGAAGAGTGTAAAATTTTTTATCTCTAAAATTTTCAATAACTCCGACTGTGGCTTCCTTCCCTTCTATAAATTCTTCAACTAAAATACTTGATTTAATTTCAACTATTTTTTGAAAAGTTTCTACAAGCTCTGGAAAAGTTTTACATAAATATATTCCAAACGACGAACCTCCAGCCAAAGGTTTAATAATCCACGGCGGAGAAATCCGACCGATAACTTTTCTAGCTTTATTTTTACAATATTTATTGAGTGGGCCATCTATATCTTTTTGATAAGCTGAAAAAAGAATATATTTAGGAGTCTTGATTCCTAAAAGATTAAATTGGTCTTTTGATAAAGCTTTATTAAATCCCATAGCCGAAGCAAAAGCCCCAGAACCAGTATATGGAATTCCCCACTGATTAAGAACTTGCTGAATTTTTCCATCTTCACCATAAGAACCATGCAAGGCATTAAAAATTACATCAACTGAATTAAATATCTGTTCTATTGTTACTGGCAGTCCATTTTTATACCAAACTCCTTCTTTGTCTATTAAAATATCTATGGCTTTATATTTTTTATTTAATTTATCCCCGTTCAAATTAGAAATAATTGTACCACCAGTTTTAAGTGATACCTCATATTCTGAACTTGGACCACCGCGGACAACTCCAACTTTAATCATAAATATATTATATTAAATCTCTCCATAATGCGCAAGAACGGTTCTTGCGCATTTGATAAAGTCTGACTTGATGCGCAAGAACGGTTCTTGCGCATTTCACGGTTCTTGCTACTAATTAAAATAATTCTCTACAAAATCTCTAAAATTATTAACTTTTTCAAAATAGTCAGGAAAATTATTTTTTTGTAATATCTTTAATTCTCCCCTCTTGTTATCTATGTAATCTTGATAACTTGAATAAGGATACTCTTCTAGAAATTTTTTCATTTCTTTGGGAAAATTATTAGCTTTATTCTCCCAATCAGGAAATTTCATTTCTAATGGATTTAGATGTATATATGCAAGTAATTGTCTCATATAATTATCATCTACTCCTATAAGTTTAGACTTAAACAAACCACCAAATAAAGCCCCACTCCTATCATATCTGATATTAAAATACATGGAATAGCCAACCCCTAACTTTCTCATAAACTTAGTTATTCCTCCATCAACATCTTGCCTCACTAAAATATGAAAATGATTTGGCATTAGACACCATGCACCAATTGAAACAAGATTATCATCTTTTTCTATTTTAAAAACTTCGTTAAAATTTTTATTTTGTCTATTTAAAACACTATCAAGACGAAATGATTTTTTAGAATTGGCTAAATAAAGTAGAATAATAAATCGTTCATAATCTTTTTTTGTTTTAAAAATCAAACGTTTGTCTATACCTCTATTGTATATATGATAATATTCATTTGTAATAAATGGATCTTTCCTTAACATGTTTATATGATATCAAATCTCTCCATAATGCGCAAGAACGGTTCTTGCGCATTTATAATAAAGTCTGACTTGATGCGCAAGAACGGTTCTTGCGCATTTTTAAAAGCTCAGCGCAGTTGCGCAAGAACCGTTCTTGCGCATTTCAGTGGTTAACTTTAAGGTGTTGGTGTTG
>VAOZ01255920.1_pt1 | contig 24124 bp, 23 predicted proteins | sample 3394041 | NCBI WGS metagenome assembly VAOZ01 (sample SAMN08290431, study PRJNA428436) | hydrothermal vent metagenome | isolation source: Deep-sea hydrothermal vent chimney | place: Indian Ocean: Southwest Indian Ridge
GAGCCGGGATATGCGGTGAGCCGGAAGCTAACGATATATTTTGGGTCGCATCAAGCTTGGCTGGCGATGACGGAATCGTTCAATAACGGCCCGGCGGAGATCCTGGAAGCAGCATTGATGCCGGGAAATATGCGTTCACGGAACCGCCGTGTACGGGGCCGTACGCACGGTGGTGTGGGAGGGGGAGTCAGTCATGGCTCTCCCTGCCTGATGACGACCGTCGACGACGACCGGATTCTGGTTCATCAATTGTCCTCATCAAACTCGGGCATCGGTTCCATCAGGCTGGCCGGGTCTTCGTGGATGATAATCTCGGAGTCTGGATAGGCATTCCGGATCATGGCTTCCACTGAGTCGGAAATGGTGTGGGCATGAAGCAGCGTCAGGTTATCGTCCAGTTCGAGGTGTAACTGGATAAAGGCCGTCGTACCGGCGCGGCGTGTGCGCAAGTCATGCATACCCTTCACATGTTTCTGACTGAACACAATTTCATGAATACGCTTTCGATCTTCATCCGGAAGTTCACGATCCATCAGGCTCTGGATCGCTTCACTGGCAATACCCCATGAGCTGTAGAGAATGTAGGCGACAATCGCGACCGCAAAGAGTACATCAAATCCGGACCAGCCCCAGGCCGCAAGAATCAGGGCGGCAATGACGCTGATACTTATCATCAGATCCGTGGAATAATGAAGATAATCAGCCTTGATGGCCGTGGAACCGGACAGTGTAATGACGTGGCGCTGGATCATCATCAACACCAGAGTGGCGATAATCGAAAATACCATCACGGCGATACCAACGCCGGCAACATGTACAGGCTGTGGGTGGATAAATCGTCCGGCAGCTTCCAGCAACAGGAAACCGGCGGATCCCGCGATAAACATGGATTGCCCTAAACCAGCCAGTGATTCCGCCTTTCCATGGCCAAACCGGTGTTCACGATCCGCGGGCGTAAGCGCATGGCGTACGGCCAGCAGGTTGATGAGCGCGGCTAACGCATCCAGAGATGAGTCAATTAAGGAGGCCAGGATACTAATTGAATCGGTCCATAGCCAGGCAGCAAGCTTGGCGACGATCAGAATGACGGCTGTGGCCACGGAAGCATATGTGGCCCACTTCATTAAACGGACGGTGTTATCCCGAGGTGTGGCGGACATGGGGCTAGTGTGACCGGAACATCATCAGGAATAAAAAATATTTTTACAACGTGGCGTTGCAAAAATGCGATGTCGGATGAGCCTCTTGCAAAACTCTGGGTGGATGAGCGGCAATCCCACTTTGAGTTCATTTTCGGGATGGAATGAGGTGCATGGTGGTTCCATGGATCGAAATTCCAGCGTGGAAATGGGCCAAAGTGGGGAAGCCGATCGCCGCTCACGGGTTTTGCAAGAGGCTCGGATGACATATAAGAGGCGCGTAAGCCCAATAAGGAGCATGTCCATTGGCCGAGTATAGCTGTAACTTGCATACATGGGGTAAGAAAATGCAAGATGACGCAATGCGTCACCTCGATTCTCCTCATCACAATGCACGTCCGAAGGGTGTGGAGATTGATTTGATCGTGCTGCATGCCATCAGCTTGCCACCGGGACAGTATGGCATGGATCATGTGCAGGCATTACTTACCGGGCAGCTGGATGTGACTGTGCATACGTCATTGGCCGGACTGGGCGGCTTGCGTGTGTCAGCACATTTTGCAGTGGACAGGGCGGGCATGATAACACAGTTCGTTTCAACGTCCCGGCGTGCATGGCATGCGGGGGCATCAGAATGGGAGGGACATAAAAATTGTAACGATTTTTCTATTGGAATCGAAATCATTGGCGATGAACTGAGCCCTTTTTCCGATGCACAATATAGAGAAACCGCGCGTCTGTGCCGGGTATTGATGAAGATTTATCGGGGCATCAACACGGAACGCATCGTCGGTCATTTCGATATTGCACCGGGCCGAAAATGGGACCCGGGCAAACAGTGGGACTGGGCACATTTCCACAGATCGCTTGGGCATGTTCGGCGGCTTGATCCGGAGGTGTGTTAGTGTTCCGTCCCGAACTGTGCGAATGATTCAGATTACAATTCTGGCATTTCGCACCACGCATAGATGCCGCCGGAGGGCTTGATCAGACGAGTTAGTGCAAACGCCGCCATACCTTTTCTCCAGGATTCCGGAATCATCGTTATAGCTTCGGGAAAGACTCTGGCCATGATGGTACTGGCCTCTCCCGCCAGCTTCTCCATGATGAGTTCACGCAAGCCGGGTTTGGGTCGGAGGCGTTGCACCTGATAATTTTTACCCAGTTTTGCGCGTTTCGCTGCTGCGGCAATGGCATCATCCAGCGTCCCCAGCTTATCCACCAGGCCCAGACGGAGGGCATCCGCGCCTGTCCATACCCGTCCTTGCGCCAGTGCGCGCACCCTGGAGACCGCCATGTTTCTACCTTGGGATACATGCCTGATAAAATCACCATAGATATGATCCACGCTCATTTGAATAACCTTGGCCAGTGCGGGGTCAAGTGGCCGGTCAGCACGCATAGCACCAGCGATTTGCGTGGTTCCCAATCCATCGGTATGGATGCCAAGCGCATTTAATCCCCGATCAACACTGGGAAAGAGTCCAAATACGCCGATGGATCCGGTCAGAGTGTTGGGGGAAGCCCATATTTCGTTAGCGGCGGAAGCTACCCAATACGCGCCCGACGCGGCCATGCTACCCATGGAGACAACCACCGGTTTGCCTGCCTGTTTCAACCGTTCAATGGCTAACCGAATGGTCTCGGACGCCATGGCGCTGCCACCGGGGCTGTCAATGCGCAGGACGACGGCTTTGATATGGGGGTCTCGCCCCGCCACGTCAACCAACCTGCTGAGGGACTCCCCACCAATTGCGCCGGGTGGCTGATTACCATCCAGAATGGGGCCGCTGGCAACGATCAGGCCGACCTGCCTGTCTCCATCCGGCAAGGCCTCCGATCCCAACGATCTCAGATATTGTTTGTACGTCACCGAAGGCGGAACGGACGCATGGCTGATGCCCAATTGACGGGCAATGATTGCCTGTACTTCGGCATGCGTGGCGAGTTTATCCACCAAATGTATGTTCAGTTCCAGTTGCGCGAGATTACCGCCATATTTGTTCACATAAGCAGGAAGGTGATCCAGCATGTTCTGGATGTTATCCGCCTTCACATGTCGCATGCTTGCCACGCCCCGTGTATAGGATTGCCACAATTGCGTCAATAACACCTTGTCGGCCATGCGCGCGGCGGCAGACATATGGTTACGCACCAGTGGTTCGGCGGCGGATTTATATTCCCCCACTCGGAACAAATGGACTTTTACCTTCATTTTGTCCAGCGCATCCTTGAAATAATTGCGGTACAGGGAAAAACCGCTGAGCAGCACCATGCCCATGGGATGGAGATAGACCGTGTCGGCGCTGGCCGCAAGATAATATTGAGACTGTGTATAATTATCCGAGACAGCAATGACCTTTTTGCCGCTTGTTTTGAAGTCGTCAATGGCGCGCCGCAGGGTTTGCAGTTTGGTGAGGGACGTCCGATCCATGCCCTTCAAATCGAGCAGCAGCATGCGGATGCGCTTATCATCGCGGGCGGCATGAATTACGCGCACCAGATCGCGCACGCGTGTCTGTTCAGCAGTCGGCAGGGTGAACGGGAATGCCGCACCCGGTTCCGCCAGTTCCTCCACCAATGCGCCTTTGGGATTCAGCACCAGTACCGCCTGATCGGGAATCGACGGGTACGTGGCCTTGATGGCCACAACCAGCACGACAATGATTAACAGGAATAGCAACCCGGAAAACACACGGCGTACATTGTCCAGCACATGCAGCAGTTTACTCCACACAACTACCTCCAATGTTCCCGCAGTCCATGGTGGGTTCCGTCATCGGGAAGTCAAGCCCAGGAACCGACATGGAATGTGGATGCAAGGTGTAAGCATTGGGTTCGTATGGTGTTTCGAGAAAGAATGTGGTCACCTCACGGGTGATGAATGAGTTTTGCAATGGGCTCTGAACTATTCATACATTCCGCCATGCCCGCGTCGGCGCACCTCGTGGACTGACATCCCCGCGAATCGCTGTATGTAAATTTCTTTATATTGGTTTTAGTATCAAATGTCTCATAGACTTGCGGTCATGAAGAAACTGTTTGTCATCCTCTGCATGCCATTGATGCTGGCAGCATGCGCCAGTAATCCAGCCGTAAAAAAGAGTGCCGCTGAAGTCGATTATGAGCGTGCAAAAACGTTGTTGGCCAAAGGTTCATATTCAACCGTAGCTCTGGATCTTGAGAAGTTCGGATCCAGTCATCCCTACAGCCAATACGCCGTTCGGGCGGAATTATTGCGTATCTTCGCGGCTTATAAGGACGGGGAATATATTTTATCTGAAACACTCAGCAGCGAATTTGTACGCAGGCATCCCCGTTACCCGAATGTGGATTATGCGCAGTATATGCTGGGAATGAGCCACTACCAGGAGTCTTCTCCTTCCGAGAAGGATCAGTCGCAAACCCTCGCTGCCATGGACAGTTTTAAGCTGTTGCTCAAAAAATATCCGAAAAGTGCGTATGCGAGGGATGGATCCCGCCGTCTGCAACTGCTTTATAACCGACTGGCCGACCATGAATTGAACGTTGGCAAGTTTTATTTCAAACGTCACCTCTATGTCGCCGCGGCCAACCGTTTTCAAACCGTCCTGGAAAGATACCAGACCACGCCTGCCATTGAAGAGGCCTTGTATTACCTGGCGGCTTCCTTCTCCAGGTTGGGTGTGGCGGATGACGCCCGCAATTCGGCCCTGCTGTTAAGGCATAATTACCCCAAGAGTGAATGGAGCCGCAAAGCGGCGCAATTTCTTTAAGTAAAAACATTTTTATCGATATATCCTGACGAATCATGATGCCCCGAACAACGATGTTGGCTTCCTGCCTTTTCCTGTTTATCGCTGCATGCGGCGGTGCGGACAATGCATCCATCAATGCCGTACTGGATGCGCGTGATACCGCTATCACGACACGCGATATTGGCGCATATTCCAGCCTGATTGTGCCCGATTACATGGATCATCACCGCAGTAAGGTGGATGTCGTTGCCCGGATGATTCATCTGTTCGGCCAGTTTGATGCGCTGGATATGCATTCATTCGATCGTGAAATTCATCTGGTGGATGACACGCATGCCGATTGCGCCCAGTCTTACCGGCTCAAGGTACGTTCAGGCGGTCGCTGGCGGAAAATGGTGCAACGCGAGGAATTATCGCTGGAGCGTACGCCCGCAGGCTGGAAAATCAGCGCTGGTTTATAGAAGAAAATTGGTAACTACTCAGCACCCTCCGTCTTTTCCCCTCTGGCGACGTTGCTGCGATGCTCAAATCCTCACATATAACCCATACGCTACGGATTCTGCGCGTCTCGCGCCTTGCCAGAGAACAAAATTCGAGGGGTGCTGAGTAGTTACGAAAATTGTATTGTTTCCTGTTTCGGTCAATGGGTTTCAGCCCGCTGGAATGCAGGGAGGGTGGCAAAACTGATCCTGACCCGGGCTAAAAATGTAGTAAAAAGCGCACGATGCCCCGCGTCCGATTCGAGAACAATGAGGATGTATAGTAACTTCCGGCAATGCGCTTGTTCACCTCCGCCAAGGTCGGATACGGCGCAATCATGCCCGCAATATCACTCATCTTCATCTTCCGGCCAATGGCCAGTATCCACGGCTGAATCAGTTCTCCCGCATGGAGACCCACCATGGTCGTGCCCAGAATCCGCCCGTTTGTAGCGGTAACGACCTTGACCCTGCCTTCCGTACGCCGTTCAGTCTGCGCCCGATCATTCTCCTCAAATGACCATCTCAGCACACGAACCGGCTTGCCGGATTGTTCCGCATCAGCCTCGGACATGCCCACATGCGCCAGTTCCGGATCGGTATACGTCACCCACGGAACGGTCGAATAATCCACTTTCGCCGGCAGCTTGAACAATATATTACGGATGACGATACCCGCCTGATAAGCCGCCATGTGCGTAAACCGGTAGGGGCCCGTCACATCGCCAATGGCAAAAATTCGTTTATTGGATGAACGCAAACGTGCATCCACATCCACGCCGCACGTTGAATATTTTACCCCCGCTGCGTCCAGATTCAGACCATTCACGTTGGCCCGCCGCCCGGTGGAAATGAGCAGGTGCGAGCCATGAATGCACGAGTTGCCCTCATCCAGTTCACAATAAACGGCAATATCTTCATCAGTTTTCTCGAACCGGAGATTGCGTCCTCCTTCGTAGAAGACGATGCCTTCTTCCCGCAAACGCGCGATGACCACGCCGGCCAGTTCCGGGTCATCCCTGACCAGCAGGCGAGCCACTTCCATTACCGTGACCTTCGCCCCCAGACGGCGATGCGCCTGCGCCATTTCCATGCCAATCGGGCCACCACCGATAATGATGAGATGATTCACCGGATCCCGGTTATCGAAGATGTTTTCATTGGTGAAGTATTTCACCTCATTCAAGCCTTTGATTGGTGGCACAAAGGGAGATGATCCCGTAGCAATCACAAAATATCTGGCACGAACGGTCACATTTCCAGCCCGAAGCGTGCGCTCATCGACAAAAGCTCCGACGGCACGAATCACCTTGACACCAAACCCTTCGAAACGTTTTCGGGAATCGTTGGGTGCGATCCTGTCAATCACCTGATGCACATGCCGGTTGACCATAGCCCAATCGACAATGGGCTCGGCAGCCTGAATCCCGAAGTATTGCGCATCGCGCACGGCCTGTGCCTTCTCTCCCGCAGCCAGCAATGCCTTGGACGGCACACAGCCGGTATTCAGGCAATCCCCGCCCATCTTTCCTTTCTCGACCAGCGCCACCGTAGCCCCCATCCGGGAAGCGCCCGCTGCCACCGAAAGCCCACCGGAACCGGCGCCAATCACGCAAATATCCACCTTCAACAGATTGCCCACTCATCTTCTCCCTTTGATCTTCTTGTAGGCTACCGGCGCCAGTGCCAACACACCCAATCCCACCAGTGCCGCAATGATTTGTGGTGTCATCACGCCGGCCAAAGTAAAGGTTTCGCCGCGATCAAATACACTACCCAGACCCGCACCGACGAGGGCATACACGAAGGTGCCGGGTATGATGCCGAGAAAGGTGGCGATGAGATACACGCGCAGGGGCAGGCCAAAGAATGCCGGTGCCAGATTCACCAGAAAGAATGGAAACAGGGGAACCAGCCGCAATATCAACATGTAACTGAGCGCATCTTCCTCAAATCCCGCCTGCATCTTCCTGATGGCGGGGCCCGCCTTCGCCAGTAGATAATCTCCCAGCGATGTTTTGGCAATCAGAAACAACGCCGTGGCTCCCAGCGTCGCACCGGTAACGGCATAGACGCCACCCATCACCGCACCAAACAGGAAGCCGCCGCTGATGGTCATCACTGCCCCGCCGGGTAGTGAAAATGCAGCCAGAACAACGTAGGCCAAGATATAAACCATGGGGGCAAGCAGGCTATTTGCGCTAACCCAGTTCAGTAGAGCTACACGGTGCTCTCCCAAGGCGGCAAAACTGAGATAACGATTCAGATCAAGGACAAAAAACATTACCAGACCGGTAACAAGTAGCAGTAACGGCATGACGTGCCGCCACGATAATCCGGAAGACTCGTTCGTATTGCTCATATCCGATACCCCCGCATTTCATTTGGTTACACCGGATGCCGGTATTGCCTGACTGCGCCCGTTCTGCTGCCATCCAATGGTCATGATTGCGCATCAAGCACCACGCATAGAAACCGTTCCGCTGCATCCGGAAACATTGTACTGTGAGCCTCTTGCAAAACTCATGAGCGGTGATCGGCTTCCCTACTTCGGCCCATTTCCGAGCTTGAATTTCGCTCCATGGAACCACCATGCAGCTCATTCAATTCCGAAAATGGTCTCAAAGTTGGATTGACGCTCATCCACCCGGAGTTTTGCAAGAGGCTTCTGCGTCAACCATATACGCACAATATTTACGTCCGTAACCTCAAAGCCACCGGCACACCCAACAAAGCCACCACTGAACATACCATGAATGCCATCCGGAATCCTGAGGTGCCCGATTGTGACGATATCCAACCGCAGGCCATGATGCCCAGGGCCGCGCCCAGACCAAATCCCGAAGCGGAATACCAGCCTTGCGCACTCGCCTGGCGGCCACGTGGTGAAAGCCTGCTGACCCACGTGACTGCGTTGATATGGAAAGCGGCAAAGCTTGCCGCATGCAGTAATTGCAACAATGCCAGTAGCCACCATATCTGCGTCAGGCCAATACCTAACCAGCGAACCGATGCCAGGAACAGGCATATGGATAATACCAGGGCGGGTGAGGCCTCACCAACAGGGCGAGACCACTTCCACATTAACACAATCTCGGCTACGGCACCAAGCACCCAGAAGCCACCAATCATCCAGCCTGCATAACCGGCTTTAAGCAAATACAGGCTGTAAAAACCATAATAAGCGCCATGCGATGCCTGCATCAAAAAGCTGACCAGAAGCAACAAACCGAACGATGATGAAAAATATTTTTTTCGTGATGATGCACGTTCATGGTGCATTGTATTGACAGGGAATCCTTTGGCGGAAAGCGCTGTCACCAGCAATGTTGCCATCAGCCAGTAGGGAAAACGGGACTGATTCTCACCTGTCAGCCAGATACCTCCAGCCAGGGATGCCGCGACAAACCCGATGGATCCCCATACGCGCAATCGCCCATAATCCACCAGAGCCGCTTCGGAGACAGCTACCGACAAGCCATCGGTTAACGGCAAGACCACCGCCCACAGACACCCGAATGCCAATATGGTCAGCGCCAGCATCACGCCGGATTCTATCCATGGCAGCGACAGCGCCAGCATGGCTGCGGCAAGGGATGCGGTAAGAATAAAACGGGACGTATTGGAAGTGCGATCCAGCGCGCGTCCCGCCAATGGTGGTGCCAGCATCCTGGAAATGGCCAGCAGTCCCGTAAACAGCCCGATGGCTGTTGCATCCATGCCTCTGCCCGCGAGATAAACCGGGAAAAATGGCAATATAATGCCCATCGTGGCGAAGTAGGAGGCATAAAACAGGCGGATGGAATGTAAGGATGTGGTAGAAACCATAGCCCAAAGCATAAGGTAAGCATGCGGGTTAAGTCATTTATGCATTTTGGACGCGGGATTTTTTCTCGTTTTCAAGGCGCGTAAACAGACGTAGCCCTGCTATGTAACTGAAATTTCACCATTTCTGTTTGTTGTTAACGCGAGGTTTAAACGATTTAACCCGGACTATTCATGAATTACCGTGATGATTATTGCGACATAGGCAACCTGGTAAGGAGACGCAAATACACAACACGGGCTTTTATACGGTGAAATTTGTGTCAGATTGGTGTGATGCGATTGATCGAAATTCAAGCTCGGAAATGGGCCGAAGTGGGGAAGCCGATCACCGCTCATGAGTTTTGCAAGAGGCTCCTAAGGTTATACCCAGGATCCGACATTGACATGCGGCGCATGTCGCGATCCTTTGATTCGCATGGCATTCCGAAAAATCACTCAGACGTTGAAACGAAAGTGCATGACGTCTCCATCCCGTACAACATAATCTTTCCCCTCCAGATGCATCCTGCCGGCCTCTCTGGCACCCTGTTCACCATGATGGGCGATAAAAGCATCATAGGCAATCGTTTCCGCACGGATAAAACCTTTCTCGAAATCGGTATGAATTACCGCTGCCGCCTGTGGCGCAGTATCGCCCCGATGAATCGTCCATGCATGCACCTCTTTTTCACCTGCCGTGAAGTAGGTGATAAGATTTAATAAGGTATAGGCTTCGCGGATGACCGTGTTCAATCCCGGTTCGGAGAGACCAAGGTCGACAAAAAATTCCCTCCTGGAATCAGCATCCATCCCGGCCAGTTCCGACTCGATTTGTGCCGAGACGATGACCACGCGCGCGCCTTCGCCATCTGCATGCCGACGAACCGGATCAACCAGCGCGTTGCCGTCGGGCAGGGATGCATCATCCACATTGGCGATATACAACACAGGCTTGCCTGTGAGCAGGCAAAGGTCTTTGATTTGTCCGGTTTCGTCTTCATTCAACCCCTGACGTCGAACGGTATTCCCGTCTTCCAACCCTTGCTGTACTTTTTCGTATAATGAGCGCATGGCCAGCGCATCCCTGTTGCCTGTCCTGGTCTGCCGCTGCATGCGCGCCGTGGCTTTATCCATGGTTTCCATGTCCTTGAGCATCAGTTCGGTATTGATGATCTCAATATCAGCCAGCGGATCGAGCCGACCCGCCACATGCGTAACATTGTCGTCTTCAAAACACCGGAGCACATGCGCAATAGCAGAGCATTCACGAATATTAGCCAAAAACTGGTTACCCAGCCCCTCACCGCTAGCTGCGCCCGCAACAAGTCCTGCGATGTCCACAAATTCTACCGCCGCATGCCGCACAGCCTGCGGCTTGACGATATCCGCCAGCGCATCCAGACGCAAATCAGGAACAGGCACAATGCCCACATTGGGATCAATGGTACAAAATGGGTAATTGGCCGCTTCCGCGCCGCCACCATTAAGCGCGTTAAACAGTGTTGATTTTCCAACATTGGGCAAACCCGCGATGCCAATGCTTAGTGTCATGTTGTAACCTCTTTATTCAGCCCGCATGATTTATAAAGACTGCAATGCCAGATGCATGCGATTACTGGCCAGCGCCAGGTCGCCGTTGAGGACAAGGGATAATTCTTTCATCAAGGCGTTAAAGATGCGTTTTTCCTGTTGCCGATCGGTGGCCGTTGCCTTGCCCAGCACCCATGCGGTAATATCCATATTGTTCAACGGACGCCCGATGCCAAGCTTCAGGCGACGATAATTACTGTCTGGCAGGCACTGATTGAGTGAACGCAGACCATTGTGACCACCGTGACCGCCACCGGTCTTCAAGCGGAATTTTCCCTTCTCCAGGTCGAGGTCATCGTAAATGATGAAGATATTCTCTGTTTCCACGCCATAGTAGCGCGCCAGCGGGCCAATGCTCTCGCCAGAATTGTTCATGAAGGTCCGGGGCCTGACCAACAGTACGTTATGCTCATCCTGCTTCCATTCGGCTGTTTCGGCATAAAAACGGGGAGCCACAACCAGGCTCAGCCCCTGTGCCGTTCCCAATGCATCAATGAACCGGAAGCCAATATTGTGACGTGTATTTTTATACCTGTTGCCCGGATTCCCCAGGCCAACAAGTAGTTGCACACCCGTCCTGATCAGGATGCCTCAGGCTCGGATCCATGTTCCACAGGGGCTTCGGTGATTATTTTAGCGCCTTCAGTTCCTTCAGCCTCGGCGGACTCTTCTTCAACCCTCGGGGCGGCAAGGGTAAGGATCGTGAAATTCACATCATGCGGCGCTTCCACGCCATCCTGTAATTGCAAGCCTTCCACATGTACGGAATCGCCGATATCCAGATCAGCGCAGTCTATTTCAATGGCATCGGGGATGCTGTCAGCACGGCAGGACACCTCAAGCGTATGACGGATAACTTCGAGCAGGCCACCCTTGATATCACCGGGGCATTTCTCAAAGTTGACCACATTGACCGGGATCTCAATCTGCACCACATCGGAGGAAGATACCCGGTGAAAATCAATATGCATGGCCTCATCGCGAACGGGATGCCACTGAATGTCCTTCACCAGTCCTGTATTGGTTCCGCGTGTACCCTTTATCCTGAGATCAATGATCGAAGTATGGAATGCTTCAATATCCAGAAGTCTTCCCGTACTTAGCTTATCCAGCGTAATGGCCAGTTCCGGCTTGCCGCCACCGTAGATAACAGCAGGCAGCTTCCCTGTACGGCGCAAGCGGCGAGCCGCGCCTCTTCCCGTTTCTTCTCTTAATTCTGCTTCAAGCACGAAATCATTCATGGGTATCTCCTCTACATCAATGCACCAGTGGTCGGCCCGTAACGGCGTGGACAATACGTGGGACGCAGATCTTCTTTCCGAAGATCATGTGCAATCAGGAAATGCTACGGAAATCAAGATGGTGCCCCCTGTATTTCCGAGCGCGGGATTATAGAGCCTTGAATCAGTTATACAAGCTACTGACGGAACGCGCGTTATAAATGCGGCTGATGGCTTCGGCAAGCAGCGGTGCGGCCGTAAGAATGCGAACCTTGCCGGTATCTACGGTAGCCTTCGGTTGCGCGATCGTGTCCGTAATCACCAGTTCATGTAATTGGGAATCAGCCAGTCGTTCGGCTGCCGGTCCGGAAAGGACGCCATGGGTGGCATAAGCCGAGACCTTGCTTGCGCCCTGCTCCAGCAGGGCCAGGGCAGCACTACACAGGGTTCCCGCCGTATCGACGATATCATCGATCAGGATGCAGTGGCGCCCCTCAATTTCACCGATAATATTCATGACCTCGGCGTGATTTGGCGCGGGACGCCGTTTGTCCACGATAGCGATGTCCACATGCAGGCGCTTGGCCAGGGCGCGAGCCCGAACTACGCCGCCTACATCTGGGGATACGATGATAACATCATCCATGGGGCGGGACTCGATATCCCTCTGGAAAATGGGAGCAGCATAAATATTATCCACCGGAATATTGAAAAATCCCTGAATGGCGCCTGCGTGCAAGTCCATGGTGAGTACGCGTGATGCTCCCGCCGCCGTGATCATGTCAGCCACCAGTTTGGCGGTAATCGGTGTACGGCTGGCGCTTTTACGTTCTTGGCGGGCATAGCCGAAGTAGGGCATAACAGCGCAGATATGATGCGCTGACGCGCGTTTGGCGGCATCTATAAAAATCAGCAATTCCATCAGATTATCATTGGAGGGCGCGGAGGTACTTTGAATAAAGAAGGCATCCAGGCCACGGATGGTTTCACCAATCTGAACAAAAATTTCACCGTCCGAGAAATGTTGTGTTTGTAAATCACCCGGCGAAATATGCAGATAGCTTCCGATATTGCCGGTCAACTCCGGATTGGCGGTTCCCGAGAAGAGACGAAGGCGTTCTTCCATCATATTGCGTGCTCCTTGTTTGGGGCATTCATAAGTATGGCTGGGGCGGCAGGGTTCGAACCTGCGCATGACGGGATCAAAACCCGTTGCCTTACCACTTGGCTACGCCCCAATCATCCGGTTCAAGCTCATGTCATACAGGGGGTGGCGGAGCAGGATGTTTCCGGCATGGGTCCATGCCGCAAGTTTTTCCCGCCTCAACCTGCGTACCAGCCTGTGTGTATCCTCCGCGCGTTCCAGCAGAGCCACGCATGTGGTACCACTCCCGCTCATCCAGGCGCACCGTACCTGACTGCGCATGGCTTCCAGGAGTACGGCTAACTTTGGGCACATCCCGCAGGCCACACGTTCCAGAACATTCTTTCCCAAGGGAAAATGTATATTCTCAGCCTGCGTGGCGTCGGCGCGGATGGTATCTTTCGCTTCGGAAGGGGTCAATTGCACCGCATCGTGATGCGGCATGCTGTCATAGCAGGAGAATACATCCGCTGTCGAAAGGCCGATACCGGGATGGGCGAGCACCAGATACGCACCTTCAAGGCCGGGATCCAGAGCCTCCATCCGTTCACCTACCCCTGTTGCCCGGCTTGCCTGGCCAAACAGGAAGCAGGGAATGTCCGCACCAAACGGCGTAGCAAATTCAATCAGCGCCTTGTTGTCCAGATGGAGTCCCCACAGCTCATTGGCGGCCATGATGGCGGTTGCCGCATCGGATGAGCCGCCACCTAGTCCAGCCTGTATGGGCAGTGTTTTTTTGATATGCACCTTCAATCCCCGTGCGACGCTAAAGGTATCACGCATACCTTCCAGCACACGAAAGACCAGATTGTTCCGGGTATTCAGGTTCGGATCAGAGCACGTGACATGCAGACGGTTTGCGTTCGCAATGAAGAGGGTGTCACCGACATCCACGTATGAAAAACTGGTATCCAGTGTATGGTAGCCGTTCACGGTTTTTCCGGTTACTGTGAGGTGAAGATTAATTTTAGCGGGTGCCGGCAGTTTAAGCACGGGGCGTTGGGGAGGGGCTGCTTTTCAGAATAATCATGGTGGCCTTGCGCCCATGGCTGATGTCGCTGAAGATCAAGCGCTTCTTTTGCGCGTTCCATTCCACACGAACACGGCTGTTGTTACGGTGAATGCTCCACCGGTTCGGGCCTTCCTGCTGGAAGCCTGGTGGCACATGGCCGCCAAGGAATTCAGATAATTCCCACAGGCTGATAACCATACCGTGGGACGCCAGTTCCTCCTTGCTGACAGGGTGCCACTGCGGACTCCCGATCTGATTATTACGCAGCCACATTTCATCATGTCGCCAGCGGAACTCCACGATACGTCCGATCACGGGTTGGACAATACGCATTCTTCCTTCACCGGATCGCCCGGACTGCCAATCCATCATGGCTTGCCAGACACGTTTGGGTCCCATCACCAGAATTCTTGCCGTAACGCGGCGATAGGGACCAATCGTGGATGACGGCCTGATATTGGAGAATTTATCGGTGGGCAGACTGGCGCATGCCGACAGCAACAGGGCACTGACAATAACATACATGAAGCCGCGTACGGCCAGAGTCAGCACGTCCCTGAATCAGGCTTCATCGCATGCCTGTGTCGATCTTCTGTCGAATGCGATCTGCATGATCGTGCCCCAGGCCGAGGGATTTTCTCCATGCGGCACGGGCTGCATCCGGCTTTCCGGCTTTCCACAGGATATCACCCAGATGTTCCCGCATGACCGGATCATCGGGAATTTTTTCGACGGCCTTGCGCTGGAAGGACAATGCCTTGGCATAGTCTCCGCGTTTGTAATGCACCCATGCCAGCGAATCAAGGTAGTAACCGTTACCGGGCCTCTGCTTCAAAGCGCGGAGAATCAGGCCCGTGGCTTCCTTCAGACGAATGCCCTGTTCGGCATAGAGATAACCGAGAAAATTCAGCGCTTCGATATTATCGGGTTCGATGACGAACAGCCTTTTGATTTGGCCGGCTGCTTTTGCATATTGCTTCAAACCTTCGAAAGCCGCAGCACGATTAAACAGTAATCGCACTGAAACCCCCGGAAGTCCCAGAGCGGCTTGTGTGTCCACCAGTAATGTTCGATATTTTTTTTGGCGCAGTAATACGGATGAGAGCAAGGTATAGGCATTCTCTACCTTGGGGTTTTCCCGGATGACGGTATGAATCCGGGATAGCGCGGCATCGGTTCGTTCGGCTTGTAAATCCATGGTTGCCAACCGTAATTGGGCATCCGTGTAGCTCGCGCTATTGTGTTTGATGCTCCGGTAAATCTGTTCCGCCCCGGTTTTTTTACCCATGGCTTCCAGACTGGCGGCCAGATAGAAGCGGATCTTGCTTGAGGCGCGTTTGGCCAGCGCCTGGCGGAACCGGGCGATGGCATGGCGATAGTCTTTTTGCTGGTAATACAGCAGGCCAAGTGCGGTCAGCAGTTCGGTGTTTCTTCCAATCCTTCGGGAAATACCTTCATAAATAGCAATGGCTTCCTTACCGCGTTTCTGTCGCACCAAAAGCCGGCCCAGCGCATTACCTACGCTTAAGTCCCGGGGGTGTCCGGCCAGAAACTTGCGTAGCACTTCCTCAGCCTCAATGATGTCTTCCTGACGCAGTGCCAGGCGGCTGAGCATTAGTACCGGCGCGGACTGATCGGGTGCTAATTTGTGCAATGTCGCTAAAGATCGCCTGGCTTTCTCCAGCTGTCCCTGACGTATGTAAAGATCGGCATCAACAGGATATAACCGGATGCTCGCGCCGAATTTGATACCCTCATGAATCAGTCGATGCGCTTCGTCAAACTGTCCTTCTTTCTCCATCAGGCGTATCAGCATCATACGTGGCGTCAAAGCGCCGGGATTCTTCCGTAACACTTGTTTCAGTACGCCAATGGCGTCCGATCGTTTGCCATCCACGGTCAGAATCCGGGCATAAAGGATCCGAATTTTTGTCACGCTTGTCAGCGACAGGCCATGCATGCCCAGGAGCACAGCCACCTGTTTCCCTGCTTCCTGCGTATGTCCATTCCGTAACAACAGTTCCACCAGCTGAATACGTGGAGAAACGGCCGACTTATCCTTGCTGACCAACGCCTCAAGAAATCTAATGGCCAACGCGGGATCATTATTCTGTAGCGCATCTTCAGCCGCCAGATACAGAAAACCGGTATTCATCTCGGATATGGGTGTTTGTATCCGAACGGGTTTTTTGGAAGCGGCGGGTGTCGGAAACGGCATGCCCACCGTGCATGAAACGAGAAAGATGCCGCTTATGAGGATCAGTGTGCGTGTAGTCATATTGTAGTCATGCGGATTGGCCCCTCTCGGCACGCCAGTCCCGTACGGTGACCGTCCGGAATTGGTTTCCTTTCGCGTTTAATGTCCAGCATTGCGTATCCGTGGCATGTCCCTGACAGGTGCTGACGATGATGTAGGCAAAACCGTCCCATGCATTGGCAAGATCGCTCGGCGAAGGTTTGGCCGGGCAGTCCGGGTGACTGTGATAGATACCAATGATTTCACGGCCCGTTCCACGCAACTCACGATCCACCATCCGGTATGCTTCCGGATCCAGCATAAAGCGATCTGCGGATCTTTCGGTATTGAGGTTGGATACCTCGCGCCCTTCGTCAATGTACCAGCCTTTATCCGCTCGTTGGCCCAACAGCAAGCCGCAGGCCTCCTTCGGATAGTGGCGTTCCGCGGCGGTGTGTATATTCTGTATAGCGGCGCTCCGCATCAGACACAATTGCTCCGCTGGCGATGCATCCAGGACATCAAGATAGGCATGGCTGCGGAATCGATCGGGCATGACACGTTCGGTGACGGAGCGTTCATGTTCCTGCATTTTCTTCCCCTTCAGGCGAGTTCCGGCGGGCGTGCGGCTGCGTTGTACTCGTTTTGATTGACCATGACCAGCCCTGCCTCGCGCGCGGTGCCACACATCCCGTCAGAAATTACTGATGGTTCGCGGGTATACGGGACGCAACACTAGCGTGTGGCGTTCGCTTGCCAAGATATACGGCATATCATGTCGGGCAAGGATGAAGTGGAGGTGAAAAATAAAACGGATGCATATCGTGGAGCCTCTTGCAAAACTCTGGGTGAATGAGCGGCAATCCCACTTTGAGACCATTTTCGGGATTGAATAAGCTGCATGGTGGTTCCATGGAGCGAAATTCAAGCTCGGAAATGGGCCGAAGTGGGGAAGCCGTTCACCGCTCATGAGTTTTGCAAGAGGCTCCGTGGTCAAATAATAAGCCGTGTAACGGCGCTACGGCACGGATGGAACGTACGGGTCAAAACGCAGAGGCGCCGAGACTTGCGAGTGTTTGTGTATATGTCCGTCCGGCGGCGATCAGGTTGGCTTCCAGCAGCAGGAATGATGCAACGAACAGGATGCCGGCGGGATACGTAAACCATTCCGGCCATACGACCGCAGCCGAAAGCAATAGCAGTGCCGACACATGGACAAGCATCTGGCGGCGTGCGCGGCGATCCGGAATGATTTCCTTTACCGTTGGAAGCCCGGCCTGGTTCATGTATCGGCTTTGCAGATGAAACCAAATCAGGAAGGGTACGACTTTGTAGAGCATACCATTGATCACCGATACGGCGAATCCGGCAATATATGTGGTTCCGATCAGTAAATCGTACGGTGACCACACGGTTGGATCCGGCAGAAACTGACCGGCGATCCAGAAAAAAATGCTTGCGAGAAGGGCAAGCATGCCAATACGCCAGAAGTCCATGGTCACGTTGGGACGGTGCCTGCGTCTGTGGCTAAGCAAATAAAGCGTTGTGATGGCGAAGCAAATAAACATCGCCGCCATGCATAAGCCGAGCAGTGTGAGGAGCCAGCCGGGCATGGCCAGCAGGCAGGCGCCAGTCCATAATATCAAAACGATGAGCATCGATTCACTCAGCCAGCGCCGCATCCATGCGGGATAGGGTGGTGTCAGCTGGAACATCGGGACAACTTCATAGGCGATGCTGAGGATCAGCAAGCCTACCCAGCCGATCAACGCCCAGGCCAGATGTATGTTTGCCCATGAATGGGCCATAGGTGTTTGAAACTGCCAGATATGTTCCACACCAATTCTCAGACCCAGGGTGAGAGTCATTGCCAGGGAGAAAACAGCCAGACGCATCCCGATCACGGTTGAACTGCGCACCATGGCCCGTGCCAGGCTCCATGTCATGGTAGCCAAAAATAATACCAGTGCCATGGCCAGCATAAGCAGGGCAAGCCGCATGAGGCCTGTATGGTCAAACCAGAAGCCACCACCCAGAGCCGCAACACCCAGACATAACAGTGAATGGATCGCGGTACTGACCAGATGAGGGCGCCATGTCGGAGATCCGGCGACGACCGGCATCATTTGCAGCATAGCGCCCATCATGGCCATCGTGATGAAACCCAGTGTTACAAGATGGGTCAGCGCCATGGTTTCAGGTGTCCAGCGCATGGACAGGATATCGGGGCCGGAGACGATGAGAACAATAGCCGCCGCGAGTCCGAAAAGCGGTGCGCTGAGAAAGAAACGGAGCGGTACAGATATCGGTGGTGCCTGCTCCAGAACCAGGCCGGGGGCGCGTCTCATCAGGAACGGGAATTAACCCGAACGATCCAACGAATCGCCCTGCATGGCGGCCTGCACGAGATCACGCGCCATCTTGTCCTGAGCAGGCCAGATGAACAATTCAAAAGCGCTGTGCCGCCCCAGCCGGATGGTATAGGAAAACCTTTCTCGCTCCAGAATATCGTAGAGGGGGAATGGTTCGCGGTGTATCCATACTTTCAAATAGCAGCCCTGCTCAAGGGCATCCATGGCCGAAAGAATGTATTCCATCGGTTCCGGTGGTTCGAGTTGGCTGACATCAAGACACTGTTCCGGATTCATGATGAATCAGTGTTCTCCATCCTGGGCAATGAATTGCGCCATGATATTGTTTTGCTCACCGGCAAGTATCTGGTCGGCCATGGCGTAGAGGATCGTTTCTTCCTTGAGATTATGCTGCTGGATCAGCATCAGCAAGGTATCCGCCAGTCCCAGACAGCGTTCGGCCTGCCGCCTGGTTATATCTTCCTTAATTTCGCTGAACAGTCGGCGCATATTTTCGTGTTCTCCGCGCATCACCTGAACGGGTCCCATACCCGTTCCCGTCTTCTGCTCCATGGCAGGGAAAAGTACTTTTTCTTCCTTACCCAGGTGACGTTCCATACTGGCCACAAAGTCAGCAAAAAGGTTGCCCGCATCATTCCAGTGACACTGTTCCACCGATTCCTCGAATACATCGATCAGTCCATCACAAGCGCGATGCTCGCGAGTAAGTGCGGTACTGATATTTTCCATACATGGCTCCTGGCCCGCACGATTCATGAATACCGTCGCGCCAACGTCCGGCGCAAACCCTGAAAGCTGAAGGCCGACATCAATCATGACGGCGATTCATGAAGCAATAACAGGCAAAATAATATACATTACGAGCCTCTTGCAAAACTCTGGGTGGACTCAAAGCGGGGAAGCAGATCGCCGCTCACGGGTGTTGCAAGAGGCTCGTACTTTCTAACCGACATGTTCATGGTTGCCTTGATGTGTATCAAGGGGGGAAATGTGCGCCTCCCCTTTTATTACAGATCAGCGTGACTGCGGAACCAGGCTATGGCATCGCGCAGGGCTTCGGTGGCGGGACGGTGCGTGTAACCCAGTTCCCGTTCGGCTTTGGCGGAAGAGTAAAACATGTGTTTTTTGGCCATGCGTACGCCATCCACGGTCATGATGGGTTGAGTCGCGCCCGAGATGCGGGCGAGACCCTGCGCGATCCAGGCAAGGGGCAAGACCACATGATGGGGCAAACGAATGTGCGGAGGCTGATGATTCGTGATGGTTGCAACTTGTGACAGGATCTCCTTCAAACTCATATTGTCTCCGCCGAGGATATAACGTTCTCCAATCATTCCTTTGTCCAGTGCCAGCAGGTGTCCCGTTGCCACGTCGTCCACATGCACGATATTGAGCCCCGTATCGACATAGGCGGGCATACGCTCGCGCGCGGCATTGAGGATCATTTTTCCGGTAGGCGTCGGTTTGATGTCGCGCGGCCCCACCGGCGTGGACGGATTAACGATGACAGCGGGGAGTTTTTCCTGTTCCACCAGATCGTGCACAACCTTCTCAGCCATGAATTTCGACCGTTTGTAATGGCCAATCATGTTATCAAGGCAGGATGGCGTTTCTTCATTGGCGGACGTACTATCCTGACGGAGCCCCAGCGTGGCCACACTGCTTGTATAGACGATGCGTTGCACGCCGACATCCAGTGCAGCCCGCATCATGTTACGCGTGCCATCCACATTGGCAGTATACATAGCTTGCGGATGAGGTGCCCAGATACGGTAGTCTGCTGCCGCATGGAAGAGCGTTGAGCAGCCGTCCGCAGCCTGTTTCAATGATGAGATGTTAGTCAAATCCCCGATGACGGTTTCCACATCCAGGCCCGCAATATTGTCCTTCGGGCTATTGGGGCGCAGCAATGCACGAACGGAAAAGTCGGCATCCAGCAATTGGCGCACGATGGCCGAACCAACGAAACCGGAGGCTCCGGTAACCAGCGTAGTCATACATCAGAGCCAATATGCATGAATCGTCGTGATGATGACGCAGGGCTCTTGTTCGCAACGGACTCCGGGAACATAGGCCGTTGCCATGCGTACGACCGACCGATGAGGGCTTCGGTACAAACGAAGGAATACGCAAGGAACCGGTAGCATGTATGCATCATGCGGGTTAGAGCCATTGACCTGAGATCCGACATGAACATACGGTGCATGCCGCAACCCTTTGATCCGTCTGGCATTCCGGGAAGCCGATCTCCGCGCACGCGTGTTGCAAGAGGATCTCCCGGTACGGAACGCAACAGCAAATCAGCATCCACATTTTGATGGAACATCAGGGGGAATGGAACAGCGAGTCTGAGTCTTTCGATACAACACGTAACGTATGCGTGGCGGCACGGAAATGCAGCCCCAACCGGATCATGGACGGCCATTGCCACGGCTGGCCGATCAATGTGGAAAGAATGTGCCCTGTTTGTATTTGTTTTTTGTCGGAGATCATGTTTACAATGCATGGCGGCAGCGCCTCGTCTGCGGTGTCGGCAATCGCCCGGATGACCATGAATGGAATCCCGGCCTGGCTGGCAACCTGGCCAATAGCGGCACTTTCCATATCCACGGCAACGGCACCGGAACGGCGCGCCAATTGTTTTTTCCCTTCTTCGCTCCGGATTACCTTGCTGCTTTCAACAAGCATACCTTCGTGCCAGTCCAATGTGCGGGATAGATGCTCCACCCATCGCTTATGCCATATTGTATCGGTATAAATCGTGTGGCCATCCTCCGTAAGAATGGTGCGAGGCAGCAACAGTTCGCCTGGGACAGCCTTCTTTGATAATGCCCCCGCACATCCCCAACTGAGCAGGGCTACGGCACCATGCTCCACAAGCACGGTAGCCGCAGTGCGCGCTGCCTGCGGACCGATGCCGGATATGGAGAGCAATGGTTTTTCAATCTGTCCCGATGGTAAGGGAAGCGATGCTCGCGATATATTCCAATATCGATTCGGCCAACCGGCCAGACATTTCGCCTCGGCGGGAAGCGCCGTGACAATGCCTAGCCTGTATAATTCACGCTGAATGTTGAAGGTTGCGGTATCGGGCCAGCGCCCACAACGGAAAATATTTGTCGTAGCCGTGATATTTCAGATAAAACACACGCGGAAATCCCGGAGCAGTGAATCCGGGATCATTCCACAGCCCGTCGGTTTGCTGATGTCCAGTCAGATACCGCACGCCCCGCCGCACCTCGCGGCTGTTACATTCACTCGCTTCCATCAGGGCGAGTAAGGCCCACGCCGTCTGAAAGGCTGTACTGGCCTGGCCATGCCCGGCCATTTCCGGATGTTCATAGGTGTCGTTGCTTTCACCCCAGCCACCATCCAGATGTTGCATGTTTTTAAGCCAGCGTACAGCACGCCGGATCATGGGATCATCATGATCGATACCGGCTTGCAGCAGGCCTGTGACGACTGACCATGTGCCATAAATATAGTTGGTTCCCCAACGGCCAAACCACGCACCGCTGGCTTCCTGCTCACTCCGCAGAAAATCCAGGCATGCATCAAGATGCGGCTGATATGTTATATCCTGCCGGGCGAGACGCCCCAGTACAATGGCCAGACGGGCGCTGACATCGCTGGTAGGCGGGTCAAGCAGGGCGCCATGGTCAGCGAAAGGGATGTGATTGAGATAATCACAGGTCGCGTTCGAATCAAACGCAGCAAAACCGCCATTTTCGGATTGCATACCACAGGCCCAATCCATGGCACGCAGGATAACCTCCTCGTAACGTTCATCTTCAGCACGATCCAGAGCCCATGCCACCATGCCTGTATCATCCAGATCAGGATAGAAGCTGTTCTCAAACTGAAACGCCCAGCCGCCACCGGCAAGATCCGGATGACGTTCCCGCCAGTCTCCCGGTTCATCCCGCAATTGTTGCGTTGTTAGCCAGTCCAGCCCAAGGTATGAAGCGGTTATCGCTTCTTTTGATCCTGTTTCCTGAAGGGCAAGGCAGGCAATCGCGGTGTCCCATATTGGGGAGTTACAGGGTTGACACCATGCGTTTTCACCGGTTTCGATGATCAGGTCATGCAGCGCCTGCCCGGCCCGTTTACGTACGGGATGATCAGGAGCATAGCCCATGTGGGCCAGTGCTTCATAGGCATTGATCATGGCCGGGAAGATAGCCCCCAGGCCGCCTTTACCGAGCCGTTCCAGTATCCATGCTTCAGTTTTTATTAGTGCTTTGCGGCGTACCCATGCGGGAATCAGGGGTTCAAGCAGGCGGACGGTTCGCTCCATCAGAAGGAACACATGATTGAGCCGTGAACGGATGGGAAAATAATTTTTTTCTTCCCGCGCCGGTACGGAAAACAGTTCCGGGATACCCACATTTCCGGGATTCCCGGCTTGTACGCGCAGGGTATACAAGATGAGCAGAGGTGCCATAACCGTACGCGACCAATATGAGATTTTACTGATATGAAAGGGAAACCAGCGGGGGAACAGCATAATCTCGGCAGGCATAAACGGTACGCCACGCCAGGGTATCTGGCCGAATTTGGCCAGTTCAATGCGTGTGAAGACATTGCATCGTGCGGCACCCCCCTGATCCAGAATAAACTGCTTTGCATGGCTCATGTGGTAAGCATCGGAGGGATCGCCGACCAGTTTCAACGCATAATAACTCTTGACTGAAGCACTGATTTCAGACTTGCCAGCATGATAAAGCGGCCACCCGCCATCACGGCCCTGATGCGTACGCAGATAGTTGGCGAGTTTCGCTTGCAGGGATTCATCCACTTCATCCATGAAGTGCATCATTAGAATATACTCAGCGGGAATGGTACAATCCGCTTCCAGTTCAAAACTCCAATAGCCTGGGTTGCACTGTAATGTAAGCAGGGCGCGGGCAGCCTGATCCACAGCCCTGTCCAGGATCGTGGCATGATCATCCTCGATAATTCCAGAGGGTTCGCCAATTTGTTGCGTATCCTGAAGATCAAGATCGAAGGCCTGCGCCTCGGCAGTTTCGCCCCGCATGCTGAACAGCCTGAATCCCGGCTTATCCCACATGGTTATTCCCTTCCCGCTGTCCGCATGTTGGCTTGGGTAAACAACAATCAGTGCTCCTTTTACTTTTGATGCAAAAAATACATATATATTTTCGGCGCAAGTTTAACCTAGCTATAAGTCTGCGTATAGTCGCAGCCTTTTCCAATATGAAATGAGCCTGAAATTCTGATGGATCCGTCCAGCGCAGGGGGATGTTGATACGATTGGAATAGGAATAGGGTCTACCATCGGATTTTGCATGGTAGCGGAGGCTAAGCACCCTTGCTAAGATAGTCCATTGGCGGGGGTGTGGCTCTTGGGGTCGGCAGGCTGTTACA
>VAOZ01114173.1_pt1 | contig 24119 bp, 18 predicted proteins | sample 3394041 | NCBI WGS metagenome assembly VAOZ01 (sample SAMN08290431, study PRJNA428436) | hydrothermal vent metagenome | isolation source: Deep-sea hydrothermal vent chimney | place: Indian Ocean: Southwest Indian Ridge
ATATCTGGTTCCAGATGGGCTGCGACAGCAAAAGCAAGGCGGACAGACATACCTGATGAATATCTTTTTACTTGCATATCCAGAAACTTTCCAACTCCGGAAAAGGCGACGATGTCATCAAATTTATTCGCAATTTCTTTTTTAGTCATTCCTAAAATTGCTCCGTTTAAGAAAATATTTTCTCTGCCAGTCAGCTCGGGATGAAATCCTGTGCCAACTTCAAGCAAGGAAGACATCCTTCCTTTGAAAGTTATTTCTCCTTTTGTTGGCGGTGTTATTTTTGAAAGTATCTTTAGAAGGGTGGACTTTCCTGCGCCATTTGCCCCGATGATGCCGACTGCCTCGCCTTTTTCAACAGTGAAGCTGATGTTTTTGAGTGCCCAAAACTCCTCCTTTTTTTCTTTACCCACCACCACTTTTGCTTTATGTTTCAAAAAAGAAAAAGGTCTTTTGGCAATGTTTGCCAAAACATCTCGCAGTGCCACATAGCCACCTTGTTGATGGGTGATGTTGTATTTTTTTGATATATTTTTTACGGTTATAATTGGTTCCATATTTTTTAGTTATATTATGTCAGCGAAATACCGCTCGGTTTTTTTGAAGAAGATAATTCCTATTATAAGTAAAACGGAAACGGCTACGAATGAAATACCGAGAAGTTCCCAGTTAATCGGCGCATTTCCAAACAAAGATGCGCGTGCCGCTTTGATAACGCCTGTCATAGGGTTGAGTTCCAAGAGCCAAGAATATTTTCCGACCATACTTGCCGGATAGATAACAGGAGTTAGAAATAACATAATTTGTATAAAGTAGGGAAGGATATATCTAACATCACGATACTTCACATTGATTGACGCAAGAAAAAGCCCGCCACCGATTGCCGCCATAAATGTGATGAGTAAGAGTATCGGCAATATCAGCAAGCCAATCATATTTGGAACATAGCCGTAGTACACCATCATGCCGACCAGTATTATCGCGGCGATGAAAAAATCTACGAACTTGGTGATGACACCAGATATCGGCAATATCAAACGAGGAAAATATACTTTTGTGATGATGTTTGAGTTAGAAATGAGCGAGCCACTTGTTTGTGTCAATGCTGAGGAGAAGAATTGCCAAAATAAAAGTCCGGTGTAAACAAATATAGGATAGGGGATGCCGTCTGATGGCATTTTTGCAAATTTTCCGAAAAAGACGCTGAAAACAATCATGGTCATAAATGGTTGAAAGACAGCCCATGAAATACCAACGGCGGTTTGTTTATATCGTACTTTGAAATCCTTCCAGGTGAAAAAGTAGAGTAGCTCTTTATATGTCCACAGCTCTTTTAGGTCTGTCCAACTGAGTGTTTTTTTTGGTTTTATGGTTGTTGTGTTCATAATGTTACCATTTGTTTATTTTATTTGTCACTTTCTTTTTTAATGACAAATACGATTTCACCGCTCCTTTTTCCAAGCTTGGCGAAACAAGGCGCAGAATTTCTTTTCCAAGAATGCGATATTGTCCGCCGACTTTGTTTGCGCGGATTAAACCTTTTTTAAGCATTCTTTTAATAGTGCTGTTGCTTATCTTCAACAGCTCTTGTGTTTCGTTTGTGGTGTAAACTGCGTTTTCTTTGATTTCCTCACTCATTATCTACCTATTCTATACGAGTGTCAGGAGGTGTCAAGTGGTGCCATAGGATATTGATTGGTTAACGTGCTCATTGGTTGCGCGCCAGTGATTTTGCCGGCGAGGACCGCGCGCGTTTTTCATTTTGTCGCGCCACGTGCTATAGTGCTTTATTATGAAGTCTTTGGAACATCCGGCAAAATCACTGGCGCGCTGGACGGTCATCGGTGCGCTTTTCCTTCTCCCTTTTACAGCACTTTTTATTTCAAATAGTTTATTTTTTCCATTTATAACCGGCAAAGCTTTCTTTTTTCGTATCGTCGTTGAGATAGCGTTTGGTGCGTGGCTCATATTGGTGGCTGTAGATAAAAAGTATCGTCCGAAATGGACATGGATTTCCGTTTTGCTCGTTGCGTTCATTGTGTGGATGCTTATTGCCGATTTGTTCGCGGTTAATCCGCAAAAAGCATTGTGGAGCAACTTTGAGCGTATGGAAGGGTGGATTACACTTATTCATTTGTTTCTATTTTTCATAGTGGCAAGTACGGTGCTCACCATAGAAAAGAAGTGGCGCGCGTGGTGGTACACCTCTCTTATTGCCGCGACCTTTGTTGGTATATACGGCATTATGCAGTTGACCGGGCACGCGCAAATCACGCAGGGCGGTGTCCGGCTTGATGCAACGCTTGGGAATGCAGCATACCTTGCTGTGTATATGCTCTTTAACGCGTTTGTCGCCGGGTGGCTTGGGTTTACAACCAAACATAAATGGCTTCGGTATATTCTTTTTGCATCAGCGATATTCTTTGCGTTTGTTTTATTTTCTACGGCAACACGAGGCACTATACTTGGTCTTGCAATAGGAATATTTCTTGCGGCGGTGTTGTCTGCGTTTGTGCTTGGGAAGCGTGTCCGTGGTATTGCTGTTGGCGTGGTGGTACTGCTTTTGCTCATTGGTGGCGGGTTCTGGGCACTAAAAGATACGGGTGCAATTCGTCATGACCCAGTACTCTCGCGTATTGCCTCCATTTCTCTTTCCGCCGGAGATGTGCGGTTTTCTATTTGGCACATTGCCTTTGATGGGTTTGTTGCTCGCCCTGTCGTTGGGTGGGGGCAGGAAGGTTTTAATTATGTCTTTAATGAATATTACAATCCATCTTTGTATACACAAGAGCAATGGTTTGATCGAGCACATAACGAATTTCTTGACTGGCTCACGCAAGGGGGTTTGCCTGCATTCCTTTTATACATATCGTTGTTTGGCGCGGTACTGTGGAAGTTGTGGCGTGCGCCGTTTTCGCGAGCTGAACAAATCGCGTTAACCGCACTGCTTGCTGGCTATGCTTTTCACGACCTTTTTGTTTTTGATAATATTGTTTCCTATATATTATTCTTTGCGGTAGTTGCTATGGTTGATGGAGTTTCCGGTAAGCGCATTGCTTTGTTTGAAAAGATACCGGAACTATCAGAAAAGTTTATTGCTATTATTGCGTGGCCGGTCGCTATTGCATTTGTCGCTCTTGTCATTGTAGTGTTTGATGTACCCGGGATTGCGACGGCGCACAATCTTATTGTCGCTCTTGATGAAACCGGCTATCCGCAAAGTATATCTGCGTGGAAAAATGTTTCCGCCCATCCAGCATTTGCAGCGCAAGAGGTTAGAGAGCAACTTATGATTTCAGCTGTTTCTTCATTAAGAAGTAAGCATATGTCTGTATCTGAAAAGAAAAAACTTGCCATACTCGCAATAACACAAATGAGAAAAGAGGTAAGAGAGGTTCCTCGTGATGCTCGTATTCGCTTGGAGCTTGCCGGTGGTTATGCAGCATTTGGCGACATAAAAGACGCGTTGACGCAAATTAAAATCGCGCGTGCTCTTTCACCAAAAAAAGAAACGATTATTCTTGAAGAAGGTTATTTTTATCTGCAAGGTGGAAATACGAAAGACGCAGCAAAAGCATTTGAGGACGCATACAATCTTGCTCCACAATTTTCAGGGTTGGCAATATATGGCGCTGCAGGAAAAATTCTTGATGGAGATATGCCTGCATCGCAAGCCATTTTGAAAAAGGCATTTAAGACAACGACGGTGGATAATCCTATTTTGCTTGACGTGTACGCACTTAAAAAACAATATGCACCTATTGTTGCCATATTAAAAAAGCGTCTTGCTGGGAAGCACCCGACCGTACAAGATGCGTTTCGTTTGGCAAACGTGTATGCGGATATGGGTAATCGCTCTAAAGCAATCGCTCTAATACACAAAACAATGAACGCAACAAAGACGAAATCCGTTATCACGCAAGGAAACGCGCTTATAAAAATAATTCACTCCAGAAAGACTCCGCTAAAGATATAACTATGATTCATATTGAGGAGTATGTCCCTCTTGGTGCGTATACTACACTTGGTGTCGGTGGTTTGGCACGTTTTTTTACAACAGTACGGTCGCGCACGCAATTGCGTGAGGCGCTTCACGTTGCTACAAAACAAAAAATTGGTGTGCGTATTCTTGGCGGCGGATCAAACACACTGGTGTCCGACGATGGTTTTGATGGTCTGGTTATACATATGAAAATATCCGGTATCACTTTTCGCGATGAAGGCATCGGCGCCGGCGTGCTGGTTCGCGCCGGCGCCGGGGTTTCGTGGGATTCTTTGGTGCGTTATGCCACAGGGCGTGGTTTGTGGGGTGTTGAAAATTTAGCCGGAATTCCTGGCACTGTCGGTGCTGCTCCTGTGCAAAATATCGGTGCGTATGGTGCTGAACTTTCCGACACGTTTGTGAGTGCCGATGTCGTGATGGCGCCGGAAGGAACCGATACGCACGTGGATTTTGAGCACGCACAGTTTGGATACCGCGAAAGTATTTTTAAAAAAGATTTTTCACACATCATCACGAATGTAACGCTACGCCTTTTGCAAAAACAAACTGCGCGCAAAACGCACCCTGATTTGGAAGTCGCGCGTATGCGCGGTGTATTGCTTAATACACCATCTCAAATTGCGCGCGCGCTACGCGATATTCGCGCGAGTAAGTTTTCGCGCGGAAGCGATGAAGGAACTGCAGGCTCATTTTTTAAGAATCCGATTGTATCTGAGAAAAAATACAGCGCCCTGCAAAAGCACTTTCCTAAACTTCCGGGCTTTCCGATTGGTGGTGGTGTAAAGATACCGCTAGCGTGGATTTTAGATACTGTTTTGCATATGCGTGGTTTTAAAGTTGGTAGTGTTTATTTAAATGAACATAGTCCGCTTGTGCTTATGGTGCACTTGCCGGCAACCGCAGTTGAAATTGAAACATTCGCTGGAATTATTTCAGAGCGGATAAAAAATACAACTGGCATTATTATTGAAAAAGAAGTGTGCGTACTTATGTCGGAGGATGTCCGCGCGTAAAAAACGTACGTTGCGTTTCGTGAAAAATTTATAAAAAACTTTTTATAAATTTTTCACGAAACAATGTTATCCACATTTTTATTTTTTATGCGCACAAAAATATTTTTTACGCGTAATAATAGAGAAAGAACATTTGTGTAAAAATTTTTTACGCGAATGGGTCGAATGATTATTTATTTCTTTCTGTAAAAAATTATGGCAACAAAAAAGAAGTCAACACGTAAAGTAGCAACAAAGCGCAAGCCTGCGGCAAAGAAAACGACCAAGCGTAAGACAACAGCCAAGAAGACGACCGCTCGCAAGCCTGCGGCAAAGCGCAAGCCTGCGGCAAAGAAAACGACCAAGCGTAAGACAACAACTAAGCGTAAATAAGTGTCAGCGTTCAAACACATACGCACAAACGCAAAACCCTCCACAAATGGAGGTTTTTGCGTTATAGTGTAAGAAATGAACATCTTAGACCGTCTTTTTTCAAAGAATCAATCGGCTGCTTTTTTGAAAGCGGCGAGGCCGGTTGTGAGTCGTGCTTCCGAGTTTGAGCCTGATTTTAAATCACTTTCTCGCGAGGAGCTTATAGCCAGACTAAAAGCCATACGTGAGCGTACGGAAGGGTTTCCAAAAGAAAAGTCAGACATAGCAGAGGTGTTTGCGATTGTTCGTGAGGCGGCGCGCAGGACGCTTGGAGAGCCACATTATGATGTTCAACTTATAGGTGGGCTGGTTCTAACCGAGGGACGCATCGCTGAAATGAGAACAGGAGAAGGAAAGACGCTCGCGGCGACACTTGCAGCTGTGGTGCACGCCCTTGCTGGCAAGGGCGTGCACATTGTAACGGTCAACGATTATCTTGCGCGTCGCGACAGCGCGTGGATGGGACAAGTGTATGAATATCTTGGTCTTTCCGTGGGAGTTGTTACGTCTTCCGGTTCGTACATATATGATCCGTCACACGTTACATTGGAAGAAGATAAAGAACGTGATGAAACCGGGTCGTTTCGTGTATTTTATGATTTCCTTCGTCCATCATCAAAAAAAGAATCGTACGCTACTGATATTACATTTGCTACAAACAACGAGCTTGGTTTTGATTACTTGCGTGATAATACAGCATACGAAAGTTCACAAGTCGCACAACGCGGACACTATTATGCAATCATTGACGAAATAGATTCAATTCTTATTGATGAAGCGCGCACACCACTTATTATTTCCGGTCCGGCGGAAGACGCGCAAGAGTTGTATAGACATTTTGCAAATATCGTCAGCTCGTTTGTCGCTGATGAAGATTACAAGGTTGATGAGAAACTGAAAGCAATTCAAGTTACAGATGAGGGGATGGCAAAAGCAGAAAAAGCTCTCGGTATAGAAAATTTATATACGGAAGGTGGTGCAAAGTATGCTCACCATCTTGAAACCGCAATCAGGGCAAAAGCACTCTTTACCAAGAATAAAGAATATTTGGTAAAAGATGATGAGGTGGTTATTGTTGATGAGTTCACTGGTCGCTTACAGCCCGGGCGACGCTGGTCCGAAGGGTTGCATCAAGCAATGGAGGCAAAAGAGGGTACGCGCGTACAGCAGGAAACTCGCACTTACGCGAGCGTAACATTTCAAAATTATTTTCGTATGTATGAAAAACTTTCAGGAATGACGGGTACTGCAATTTCTTCCGACGAGGAGTTTTATACTGTATACAAGCTTGATGTCATCGCGATACCGACCAACTTACCGATAAGGCGTAAAGATTTTAACGATAGTATTTTCCGAACTGCAAAAGGAAAGTATGCCGCGGTAACAAAACAAATAAAGGAGTGTTATGAGAAAGGGCAACCAGTACTTGTAGGTACGGTTTCAGTTGAAGATAATGAGATTATGCATCAATATCTTACCGATGCCGACGTTCCGCATGAGGTACTCAACGCGAAAAACCATGAGCGCGAAGGTGAGATTATCGCTCAGGCTGGGCGCAAGGCGCGCATAACGGTTGCAACAAATATGGCTGGGCGCGGTGTAGATATCAAATTGGGCGGTTCTCCAGTAGATGCGACAAGGCGCGATGAGGTTATCGCCACTGGAGGGCTTTTGGTTATCGGTACTGAACGACACGAGGCGCGTCGCATTGATGATCAGTTGCGTGGACGATCAGGTAGGCAGGGCGACCCTGGAGAAACACGATTTTATGTCTCTCTTGAAGACAAACTTATGAGAGTGTTTGCGGCGGATGCCATCAAACGCGTTATGGGTACTTTGAAAATTCCTGAAGATGAGCCGATTGAAAGCAGTATGATTACTCGAGCTCTTGAAAATGCGCAAAAACGCATTGAGGGATTTAATTTTGATTCACGTAAACAGATATTAGCATATGATGACGTACTTAATACACAGCGTCTGGCAGTTTATAGGCGCAGAAATGCGGCATTATTTGGCACAGAAGAAGAAGTGTTGTCATTGGTACAAGCTCTTGTTGCTGGTGATGAACAGGCAATAACAGCGTTTGAGGCAAAACGAAAAGAATTTGGTGATGAGGTATTTACGCTTATGTTACGTAATTTTGTGTTGCAGGTATCGGATACGTATTGGCTTGAGCAACTGGAAACCATGGAGTACTTGCGCAGAAGTGTTTCGTTGCGTGCGTATGGACAGCGTGACCCATTAATTGAATATCGTCGCGAAGGGCTTATTCGTTTCAATCTTATGGAAGAAAATATACGCCAAGCGGTTCGCGAGGCACTTCCACATCTTATGTTATCCGATGATGCGCGCATTCGTGAAGAAGAGGAGCGCACGCGTAGCACACTCGTTGCAGTATCCGATGCCGATGATAAGGAGAATGCGTCACAACAACGGTCTCTCAAAAAAGATGACACACCATCGCGAAATGAAAAAGTGACCATTCGCAAAGGAAATGAAACGCAAGAGGTGAAATTCAAAAAAGTAGAGTCTCTTCTGAAAGAAGGATGGACACTTGTTTCGTAGATTTTTTGATATGGCATTTATTGATAGAGTAACAATACGCGCATCTGCCGGAAGAGGTGGCAACGGAGCGGTGCGTTGGTTGCGCGAAAAGGGCAGACCTCTCGGCGGTCCGTCGGGTGGCGATGGTGGGAAAGGCGGAGATGTGCTTCTGCGCGGTGTGCGTGATCTTGAAGCGTTGAAAAATTATGCTTATGAGAAAAAATTTTCCGCAGAACAAGGAGAGTCCGGAAGTAGTCGTAATCGCCACGGTTCCGATGGTGCCGATAAAATACTTTCAGTTCCTGTTGGAACGTGCGCGAAGATTGTTGAAACTGGAGAAGAAATTGAGATTATGGAAGATGGCGAAACAGTGATGCTTTTTCGGGGAGGAAAGGGCGGTCTTGGTAATAACCATTTTAAGAGCTCTACCAATCAAAATCCATTTGAGTCAACGCCAGGGGTCGCCGGCAAAAAAGGTTCTGTCATACTTGAACTAAAAATAATAGCCGACGGGGGACTCATTGGTCTTCCCAACGCAGGTAAATCTTCGCTTCTTAATACATTGACCCACGCGCGCGCGAAAATTGGTGCATATCCGTTTACAACACTTTCGCCGAATCTAGGCGCATTTTATGGTTATATTCTTGCCGATATCCCAGGGCTTATAGAAGGAGCCGCAACAGGGAAAGGTCTTGGCTCTCGTTTTCTTAAGCATACAGAAAGAACAAATATGCTTGTACACTTAATATCATCGGAGCAAGAAGATGTTGTAAAAACATATCATATGGTGCGTGACGAACTGGCGTCTTTTGGTGAAGAATTAGTTTCTAAAAAAGAAATCATCGTGCTTTCAAAAACAGATCTCATCTCCGATGAGGTGCTTGTAAAGCGCAAGAAAGAACTCTCAAAAGCTCTTAACACATCAAACATATATAGCGTTTCAATAAAAGACCCGCAATCAATAAAAGAATTTTCCGATACATTGACCGCGCTCTTCAAAAATCATGTTCCAGCACGCACATAAAATAACTCGCAACACGCGCATATGTGTGATAAGTTTTCCAGTATGAGTGTTGATTCTTATAAGCCGACCATTGGTCTTGAAATACATGCTGAACTCGCGACTGCAACAAAGATGTTTTGCTCGTGTGCAAATGATCCTGAGGCAAAAGAGCCGAACATATATATGTGCCCAATATGTCTCGCACATCCAGGGACACTTCCAACTGTAAACCGTACTGCAGTTAAGCACGTGCTTCGTGTTGGTGTAGCTATTGGATCCACGCTTGCGCTACGATTTAGTGAATTTGATAGAAAGAGTTATTTTTACCCAGACATTCCAAAAGGATACCAGATAAGTCAATTTGCATATCCGTTTGTGTCTGGCGGTACGCTCGCCGGCGTTTCCGTTACGCGCATTCACTTGGAAGAGGATACGGCACGCTCTGTGCACACACAAAAAGAAAGTCTTGTTGATTTTAATCGTGCAGGAGTGCCTTTGATGGAGCTTGTAACTGAGCCTGTTATACACGATGCGGTAACAGCCGTTACTTTTGCGCGCGAATTGCAGTTGCTGTTGCGCACCCTTGGTGTTTCAAAGGCAAACTTGGACAAGGGCGAGATGCGTGTGGAGGCAAACATTTCCGTATCAAAAGATGACACACTTGGTACAAAAGTGGAGGTAAAAAATCTCAACTCTTTTCGTTCCGTTGAGCGCGCGATAGCATTTGAAATTAACAGACAAATTGTAGCATATGAGGATGGAAAGGAAGTTATGCAAGAAACTCGCGGTTGGAATGAGGGCACTCAGAAAACATTTCATCAGCGTTTTAAAGAGGGAAGTGCCGACTATCGTTATTTTCCAGAACCAGACATTCCAAAAATGGTGCTTGATGAAATTGAAGAATTTTCTTACGATTCTATAAAAAAGACATTACCGGAACTTCCGTGGGAACGGAGAAAACGCTATAAAGAAAGGTATGCGCTGAAAGAGGATGATATTGCTTATATTGTTGCAACTACCGCTCGAAGTAATTTTTTTGAAGCGGTTGCAAAAGAGTTGAAGCAGGAGAAATCTTTAGTGTTGCTTGCAGTGAACTATATGGTATCCGATATGGCTGGTTGGTATGCAAAAACAAACAAAGAAGAATACGTAGAAATATCTCCAAAATCCATCGCAGAGCTGATGCATATGGTCATGCGAAATGAAGTATCTTCGCGCGGGGCCAAAGATATTCTTACCCTATTACTTGGCAAAGAAGATGATGATCCTAAGCGCATTGCTAGTGAACACTCGCTCTTGCAAACACAAGATGAAGACGCTCTTACGTGCATTGTTACGGTTGTTTTGGAAGCGAACCAACAACAGGTCGCTGAGTTTAAAAATGGCAAGGAGTCCGTTATACAATTTCTCATAGGGCAAAGTATGAAAGAAGCAAAGGGCTCCGGCAATCCAGCACGTTTCAAAGAGATTTTACTGACGCTTTTGAATACTTAAACTCATTGAAGCCCGATAAAAAATTTTGGACATCCGATGTCCGAAAATAGTCTTATTGAGAAATTTATGGGAAGGTCTTGTGAAGGTCTAACCTTCACACTTAAGAAGTTACGTCTAGACAAGGTTTTTCGGGTGTGTATTTGTTGATTATTGTGGAAATGTGCACACAGCTATTTAAGACGTGAGAGAATGTAGTATACTAAAATGCATGGACGAGCTTACACTTAATGGCGAGAAGTATATCTCCTCAAAACGAGCTGCGAAAATAACAGGTTATACCAAAGATTATGTCGGTCAATTGTGTCGTGAAGGAAAAATTATCGCTCAACTGGTCGGGCGTAATTGGTATGTATCGGAAGTGTCAATTCATAAGCATCGTTTTGAACTGGAAAGTCAATCACCATTACAAACTCAAACAGTATCTAAACACATACAGCATCAAGATAATGTATATCATCACATAATGAATGATTCAATTCATTATACACGCGATGATGCGGATATAATTCCACTTCAAAAAAAAGAGCCACATAATAATACCGAGCACAGTCAAAAAAAAGAAATACCTCAAGAGGTCAAACAAGAAATCAAACATAGAGCACCTTTAAAAAAAGAAAAATCAGATACACTTTCAATGATGCAAAGTGCGTGGCAGGAGTGGTTTGCAACCACCACACAAGCACTTAAAAAGGACGAAAAAGAAGATGATGAAACGGAAGAAGACCAAACAGAAAATGAATCAGTGAACAATCAAGATCACGCGGAACAAATTATTGCAGTACACAAAATGTCCTCCGCACACCAATGTGCGCAAGATAAAAACGGTACTCCAGTTGCGATTTTCAATACGCACCCGATAAATGAAGTGGTGAAGGATGAAGAAGTGTACGCGAGTAGGCAGAGAAACCGGACAAACAACATAAAGAGTGGTTTTGCGCGCGTCGTGAATATTATCGTTATGATCATCGCACTTATTTTCTTCCTCATAGCGGTACTTAATGTGTTCTCAAATCCAACAGCCACCATAAAACAGCTACAATATGTTTCTGGGGTGTCTGTGTATATGGCTAAATAGAAAGATATCTCGTCTTGTTTATACGAGTATTGCATTTGTATGTTGAAGCCCTACTTCAACAAAAGAACCTCAACAAAAAAGTCTATTAAGAAGTCATTGGAGTCAAACTTCTACTGCGGGGAAAACGACTTTAGAACGGTTGACTTTAATACGATAATTATTTATCCACGGTATACAATACACAATCTCCTCTTTCTTATTGACTGTTTTTGATTTATTATAGAGATAAATATGACACTCGCACCAATGAGGCATAAGTTTATAGTGGTAAGCGTATTGTGTGTAATGCTTGTGTCGTCCGGTGTGCTTATCACTCAGTTTGGTATTGGTGGAGAATATTCAGCCACACAATTTCAACAAGATATACAAAGTCCGGCATATGCCACGGTGTCTCAATTTGGTCATACTATTATCAATACTATTATAGTCACTGAAAACGTATCATTGCGCGGGTATGCTGAGGGAACACAGTTATGGATGGCTTCAGCATTTACAACAGCACATATTGGTGCCAATACAGTTTTCTTCATTGGTAATTCACTTAAAAAAGCAGTTACAGAAACGATTGCGATTGCCCCCGTTATATACCTTAAAGGTATATATGTGGTTGGAAACAGCATTGCCTATCTTGGCATAAAAAGTGTCTCAACAAACTCTATGGCAAACATTGGTTTTATTGATTTTTTAAGTAAAAACACACCAAGCAAATAGATTTAATCATTATGTCCTTAATTTGGATGGTAATTATTTATAACGCCTATTTTTTTATTATATATTTTCGTATGCACAATGTGTATATCGCAATTTACACCAATTGTACGGTATAATTATTTATACTTATGAATGCAAATAATAATACGCGCAATATAACATTAATATATTGGAGAGTATTTTATTATTTTTTTACTATTGCAATTATTATTGTCAGTATTTTGTTGTTTGGAAAGATTACGTTCGTACACGCTCAACCATACGGAAGTGCCATAGCAACAGTACATATTATACTTGGTGGAAATACACAACCTGGAGATATTGTTTCTTTTGATAAAAATACGCGCACTTTTCATCTTGCGCACATACCTGGCGACAAAGATGCGTTTGGCGTTGTGGTTAAAAATCCAATTTTACTGTTGTCTGATGGTAATTCCGGAGTTCCTGTTGTTACTTCCGGTGAAGTGTCGGTAAATGTGACAACACAAAACGGACCAATAAAAGTCGGGGATTATATTTCTCCATCGTCTGTTCCAGGAAAAGGTGTTAAGGCAAACCGCTTAGACCCATACATCGTTGGTACAGCAATCACACCCTTTTCAGGTGTTTCTTCAAGTACACAGTCATCAGCGAAAAAAATACATCAAGGCTCTGTTCAAATGCTCTTTTATCATAGAATAAACCCACTTGTTGCTGTGGTACAACAAACCCCACAGAGTGTTGCAATAGGGAAAAATATCATATTTCATATTGTGAAATATATACTGGCGGCATTGGTGGCCACAGGAACGGTTTATGTTGCATTTAGAGCATCTGGTTCAAGTATGAGAAGCGGAATAATATCAATTGGACGTAACCCTCTTGCAAAATCGTCAATTCATTCAATGCTTGTTCTTAATACAATTATGATAATACTGATAAGCGCTGTCGGATTAACCGCTGCTCTTGCTTTGGTATTTTTACCGGTATGATTGTGCGCGAAGTACATAATGCAATATACTTCGCGCACACTTCACGCATCAACCTGTATAACTTTCTGGATTATTCGTTGCATAGATGGTATCTTTTTATAAGTAAGAATTTTTTGATATGAATAATACTCACTCATTTGCGTTAACGTTTTTTTCATCTCCATTTTTAATAATATTGCTGGTTATCTTTTTGTTGTTGGTCATTGGTTCTTTTGTACTTGTCGCAGTGATTATAAAATTAAGTACGCGACTGAAATACATTACGTACCCGGTATATGATCAGGTAATAAAAGAAGCCCAAAGAAAAGCAAATGACATCATCAATGACGCCCAAGTGCAAAGTAGATCCATCCACGCAATCGCTCAAGAAAATGCAGAAAAAATACTTTCTGAAAGAAAAGAGGAGAATGATAAATTTCACGAAGAATATGCAAAGCATTTTGAAGAAATAGTTATCAATGGGAGAAATGTTTTGACTAATCAATCAGCAGAGCTAGCGCAACTTTCAAAAAACATAGCCGATGAATTTAAAAAACATATTCTCACTGCGGAGGTTCTTGTTCAAAAAGAGTCTGAAACCGTTTCCGATATGCTTACTAAAGAATCAGAAAAAATTGAACAGTCTTTTGCCACTATGAGTGCTCAGGCGGCAGAAGGTCAGCGTATGCTCGTTGAAGAAACAAAAAAGCATGTAGCAGAAGAAATCACCAAAGAGATTTCAATGGTTCGCGATGCGATAGTGGCATATAAGCAAGAACGGTTTGCCATACTTGATAGAGAGGTGGTTGGTCTTATTGAGGAAACGGCGCGCATAGCACTTAATAAAACTTTCTCATTAAGGGAACACCGCGACCAAGTACTCAGCGCCCTTCAGGAAGCAAAAGAAAAAAGTATCTTTGAAAAATAATTATGAATAATTCACCACTCACTTTACTTATGCGGTATGCGTATGTTCGTTCCGATTTAGTATATCGTATCAGCTTACTGAATGAGTTTTTTGATTTTGTTTTTTTTGCCGACCATGATTCTGTAATAAACAAGGATGTTGTTGAACGATTTGCTGAGAGTGGAAAGGAATCATCAAAAGATATTGAATTTCTCAAGACTCTGCCACAATCATTTATGGAGATGTTTAAACACAATTCTTTTCGCAACACACTTCAAAATATGTCTGATGAGTTGGAAAAGCTGCCAGTTCTTTTTCTCACGGTTCCTGTTATGTTTTCTTCAGAGCACACAGATGCGATAGGAAAGTGGGCTCGAAGTAATATATCATCGGATATTGTACTTACTCTTTCTGTTGACGAAACAATATCGGTTGGCTGTTTATTTGTATGGAAGAACACTCTGTATGATTTCTCGTTAGAACACTACTTTGATTTACATAAAAAAGAATTAACCGCGCAACTTATTCCTTCAAAACCAATTAAGGTGCTTGCATAATTTCTATGGAAAGCACACGCACACATAAGCACGATGTTATAGAAGGAGAAACCGGATTTATAATCGGCGCGAAAGGATATCTTCTTGAATTGGAAGGTCTTCCATCGGTGCACATCAATGATGTCATAGTAAACTCAAGGGGTCAGCGCGCGTTGGTAACGGCACTTAGTGAAGTCGGCGCAAAGGCAATCCTTCTTGATAGTGGCGACACTGAGCTTGGTGATCATTTTACCATCGGTACTCGCGGTATTCGGTTTTTCTTTGGTGAAGAGTTATTTGGTCGTGTTATAAACGCGCTTGGTGAACCACTTGATGGTATGGGTGTTCTACCAACTCAAAACAATACCCTGCATCTTGAAAGTGTTGCTCCAGGAATGAGCGCGCGAAAACTTATGACAGAACAGTTCACAACCGGCATGATTGCAACTGACATTCTCATTCCCATTGCAAAAGGTCAGCGCCAAATGGTGATAGGACCACTTTCAAGTGGCAAAAAGATATTTCTTGAGAGCGTGCTCGCGCATCAAAAAAGTACCGGGGTGATATGCATCTATGGTTTTGTTGGACGCCCAACATCTTACATACAAGAAGTTACTGCACGTATTCTGAGCGATAGCGGAAACAAAGATACGATAATTCTTGCGGCGTTTTCAGACGAGCCGGCACCAATGATATATCTCATTCCTTCTGTTGCAATTGAACTGGCTGAATTTTTTTCACGACAAGGGCGTGATGTTCTTCTCATTCTTGACGATCTTGGAAGTCATGCTAAATACCTTCGTGAAATAGCATTGTTGTCCGGGCGAGTTCCAGGAAGAGAATCATATCCAGGGGATATGTTTTTCCAGCAGGCACGCCTTCTTGAGCGTGGTGGTTATTTTAATGAATCAGCTGGAGATGGAAGCATAACAATATTGTCAGTTCTTGAAACCAGTATTGAAGATATTTCAAGTCTCGTATCAACAAATTTAATTTCAGCAACTGATGGGCACCTTTTCTTTTCACCACTTCTTCGTTCTGAAGGATATTTCCCAGCGATTATATCAGACCAGTCGGTTACGCGTGTTGGGCGACAAACACAAAGCCTTCTTGCTACACAATTATCTATTCGTGTTCGTTCATTGCTTTCAGAATATGAACGCCAGCGACGCTACGGTCAGTTTGGCGCCCAGTTATCAAAAGAAACTCGCAACACTATCGCGCAAGGAAAAATTATGTATGAATTTCTTGAGCAAGAGCCGATGGTTTCTTTGTCGCTTGAAGTGCAAATTGTACTTTTGTCACTTGTTTTTACAACTTTTTTTCATGAAAAAGAAACAGTGTTTGCAAAACATAACCGTTCGGCGCTTGTTGAGGCAATACGTACAAATGAATCAATCGCTTATCTTGCCGCCGACGCTCGAGATGGTTCTGGAACGCTGGATAAGTTTTTGAAAAAGTTGGAAAGTGCGTTACCTTATTTTGAATCTGTATGGCAACCTTAATAGGATCACGAAGAAAAGAATTAGACGACCTGGAAACAATCCGTTTCGTCACATCCGCACTTTTTGAAGTAAGCGCGGAGAAAATTGACCGCCTGCGCTCTTCTTTTGAGAGGAATGCATCATTTTACGATGAAATAGGAAACCTATACAAATATGTCAAACGCGCGGCGATTGTGCATGGGCAACTCTCTGAAAAATCTCATGATACACCACAAAAGATATCAGTCGCTTTCACATCAAACTCTCGTTTTTACGGTTCGGTCAATACGGATGTGATGAACTTACTTATTAAAAGTATACACAACACAGACAGTGATTATATGATTATCGGAAGAATGGGAGAATTTTTTATGAGAAATTTCCCCGATCTTAGCAAGCGCGTGTCTTTTCTATCATTTGAAGGTGACGACCCCACTACGGAAGAAGCCCATGCTTTTTTGAAGAGGGTTGCAATGTACGACCAAGTATATGTTTTCCATTCCACTTTTATAAATGTCTTTACTCAAAAAGTATCGGTATTGGACATATCGCACACACCATCACTTGGTGTGTCCGAGCACGCAAAAGAGCCAGTTGATTATATTTTTGAGCCAGAGCTACCCAAAATTCTCGCATTTTTTGAAACGAGAATCCGGTATCTTTTATTCCAGAGAATAATGCTTGAATCAGAATTGGCTCGCACGGCGGCGCGCTTAATTGCGATGAATAAAGCGCAAGATCGTGCGGAGGAAGCGTTATCTTTGTTGCGACGTTTGCTTAAGCGCGACGAAGCGACTTTTAATGATGCGCGATTGTTAGAAGCGTTTTCAGCAATATCAAAATGGAAAAAATAAAAAAACAATTCGTTGGTCGTGTGTATGGTGTACGCGGACAAATTGTCATTGTGCATTGTGAGAGTGAATACCGCCCATCACTTGGAGAGGTACTTTCCACACAAGAAAAAGAAGATGGGTACACTATTCGTCTTGAGGTACACTCATATCAAAACCGTGATGTTTTGTATTGTTTATTACTTTCTTCAAAAGAAGGTCTTTATAGAAATATGAAAATAGTAACGGAAAGTGCATCATTATCTATACCGGTTGGGAAAAGCGTTTTGGGCAGGGCTATAAATTTCTATGGACAACCAGTTGACGGGCGGGGGGAGCTTGAGCACGGGTATACTCGTCCAATTCATGCTGTGGCGAAACACCCCCCTATTACAACGAAAACAACAAAGAAAAATCTTTTGGAGACGGGTATTAAAATCATAGACTTTTTTACACCGTTGTTTGAAGGTGGTAGGTTGGGGCTTGTTGGCGGTGCCGGTGTCGGAAAGACAGCGCTTATGACTGAGGTTATAAGAAATCTCAACTCAAAACACGACGGTGTAACACTTTTTGCCGGTATTGGTGAGCGTATTCGCGAAGGGCATGAATTATGGGAATCCCTTAAAGAAACAAAAACATTACCCAAGACTGCGCTGATTGTTGCGCACATAAATGAAAATGCAGCTGTCCGTTTTAGGGTTGCTGAGGCGGCTGCGACACTTGCAGAATATTTTCGTGATGAAGAAAAGAAAAATGTCTTATTTTTTGCAGATAATATATTTAGATTTGTACAAGCGGGGAATGAACTTTCCACACTGCTTGAAGAAATACCATCTGAGTTTGGCTATCAATCAACACTTGAAACAGAGATTGCACAGTTTGAAAATCGTTTGGTAAGTAACGATACTGTTTCAATAAGCTCAGTGCAAACCGTTTATGTTCCAGCAGATGAACTTAATGACCCGGCAGTTGCCGCGCCACTTCCTTATTTTGAAGCGGTTGTGATACTTTCTAGAGAAATGAGTAAAGAAGGCAGGTATCCTGCAATAGATATTTTGAATTCAAAATCATCTATGCTTGATAAAGGGTTAATAGATGATCGCCATTTTGAAGTCGCTACCGTTGCGATAGAATTACTTGATCAATATGAAAGACTTGCGCGCGTAGTTACCATTATTGGTGAGAGTGAGTTGTCATTACAAGATAAAGTTGTGTATGGAAGAGGGTTGCGCTTGCGAAATTATATGACGCAGCCATTCTTTACTTTGGAATCGCAGACGGGTCGTCCGGGCGTTTTTGTAAATCGTAATGAAACATTGGCAGATGTTAAGTCAATCGTTGAAGGAAGATTTGATACTGTACCGCCGAAAGAATTTCTGTACATCGGGAATGCGACACATTTAATACCTCATGAATATAAAGGAATAGCATATGAATCCCAAAAAGGAAAAATTTAAGGTAAGTATCAACAGCCCCAATGAGTTGGTATGGGATGGTGTTGCAACCAGTGTCTCGTCAAAAAATAGTGCTGGACCATTTGATATACTTCCGGAACATGCAAATTTCATTACTATGATACAAGGAGACACAATTGTTGTTAGGTTTCTAGACAAAGAGCATATATTTAACTATAAGAATGCGGTCTTATCTGTTTACAATGGGAATGTTACGATATATACAGAATTGTGAACTCCTTTAGACGAGCTCGGTAAGACGAGATATGTTTACTATTATACGAATATATTTAAAATAGCCAATAACAAATAATTTTTTAATGCACTTTCATTTAATGAGTACATAACATTGCTTATAGTCTTGACTTTATATAAACATAGTCAAATTACGTACAATATTATACAAAAGGCATTAAAAATTATTTGTGTGTTGATAAAACGATAGCGCTACAATCATAAATATAATGTTGCCGTCAGATTTGTTGTGTACGATATAAATCAGCTGATGGTAATAACTGTTTACACCAATTAATCTGTATTGGTCGTGATAGACTTTTAAAACAAGACGAACAAAAATATATTGTAAACTATAGTTATTCTTTTATATCCTTTAAATAAGATTTTGTTGAACAACGTATGAAATACGCACAAATTATCTTTGAACCAAAATCAAATTTGATTATTTTTTGATATTCAAATTTGATTTTGGTTGGTTTGGTTTTTCAAATATATCTAAAAATTGGCAAATATAAATATCACAATATTGTTATGTGCATATTTAACGTTACCGTTGTGTTTTTTTACACGCCTATGATTGTATTTATTGTATTACATTAAATTAATCACCACAGAAACACAAAAAAGCAATTAGTGCGATGAATGTATCGGAAATGCGAGCGGGTATATATTTTGTGTTCATGTTTTTATCTTATCCACACCTATTGCACTATACACACGGACGAACGAATATTTAATGGTAAAATATAGTTAATTCGTCTGATGAAAAATAATTTTGATTATACAACAGAGGGTCTGATTTCATCAAAAGATGCCGCACTACGAGTAGGGTTTACCAACGACTACATATCAAAGCTCTGTCGGTTTGGAAAAGTAGTAGGAAAAAAAGTTGACACAGTGTGGTATGTTGATGAGTCCTCTTTGAATAAATTTATTCAACAGCGACAACTGAGAAAAGATTCAAGAATGCGTGAATTATCTGAAAAACGCCAATCGGATTATCTGAAACATATTTCTTATTCTCTGCCATCACCGCTTCCTCAGGAAGAGATATTTACTGCAAATTTTATACATGGAAAGGACCTGAATGAATCATATAAATCTTCTGTTACAAATAAAAAATTACACTCAGCGCGGACGATTGGCATTATTCTTTTGTTTTCTGTGATACTTTCCGTGCCAGTTGCTTCTTATGCACTCAAGGATAGCCATCTTTTTGACATTGCAAAAACGCAACTGGCGGAATTGGTTGTTCCTTTAAGTATGCGCGCGGTTAATCTTTCGTCCGCAATCGGAAACAGTGTTTTAAAAATAAGCGATTCATCATCCACACAATTTGGAAATGAAAATACCGCAAATGTATTTTCAGGTTCTGTTGGTTTGTTTAATAAAATATTTTCGTCAATTGCAAGTAGCGTAACATTTGCTACACAAAGTGTTTTTAATATATTTCGCTCTACCGGCAATTCTACAAATCCTAAAACAACATTGCCATCAGTTGTTACCAATAAAATTGGAAATAATTCTGTCGGAAATATCGGATTACAACAAACATCGTTCGCAATGTCCGGCGCGTATGCATCTTCAACAAACGTTTCAAAAAAATCACAGAAACTTAAATTGAGCATCAACGCGAGCGTCGCGGTTAAAAAGGGAATTGTCGTTGGTGGTGGAGCCACAATTGGAGGGTACACAAATATCGGTGGTGGTACTACCATAAACGGACCGACCTCGGTGAATAATTTTTTGAGAGTTGCGGGCTCTTCAATATTCAGTGGCTCCGTATCTGCTAATCGCGGTATCAGCACAAACGGTGCCAATATTAATGCCGGCACTGGCAATATCTTTGCGTCTAACATTATTAACTCAATTAAAGCGGGGAAAAACATCACTATTACCGGCACTGTCGGAAATCCGATTATTTCATCAAAGGGTGGAGGAGGAAGAACGGTGTTCATCGGTGGTGGCAGTAGTCAGCAAATTACTGCAAGCGCACCGCTTATATACAATTCTGGACAACTATATTTGCAGACGGTATCAGTATCAAAAGGTGGCACTGGTGTTTCGTCATTTGGACAAGGTTGGATCTATTCTCCCGGTGGCACCGCGACGCTTACTTCATCAACGTCGCCGACGGTTTCGTATCTCACCGCAACCGCCACAACAACTGCAAGCACATTCGCCGGCGGCCTATCGGTCGCCGGCGCTTCTGGGCTCACCGTCTTGCAAAATGGGATGGTTGGCATCGGCACTACCTCGCCAAGTGACATATTTTCAGTCAACGGTCCCATTTATTTGGCGAATGTATCACCGTCAAACACATCAAATCGTCTTTATGCAAACTCTGGAAATCTTTATTATGGAGGCTCTTTAGTTGGCGGTGGCTCAACTGGTAACTGGCTTCTCAATGGCTCCAGCGTGTATTACAACATCGGCAATGTTGGCATCGGAACGACAACACCTTACGCAAAGCTTTCGGTGGTGGGGCAGATAGTCGGCTCATTCTTTACAGCGACCTCTACAACAGCCACCAGCACATTCGCCGGCACTACGCTTACCGACAAGCTCGCCACTTTTGCCTCTGGGATTTCCGTTACCGGTACCGCGACCAGCACGTTCGCCGGCGGCCTGTCGGCCGCCGGACTTGCCATTACTGGCACAGCCACCTCAACCTTTGCAAACGGTATCAATGTTGCCACTGGGTGCTTCTCTCAAAATGGTACGTGTATCACCGCAGGAAACTTGGGTGGCATCACTGCTCTTGGTCCTATCGGTCAAACTCAGTCTGGCTCAACCATCACCATTGCAACCTCAACACTTGGTTCTGATTTCACCATCACTGGTTCTTCAGGCGTGCTCACTTTCAATCTTCCAAGCGCATCAGCTTCAGCAAGAGGTCTTCTTACTTCAACTGATTACACAACATTCAATAATAAGTTGAGCTCCTCAACCATCTCAACACTCACAAGCAATTACATTCCGAAATGGACTGGTACCGTCTTTAGCAACTCAACTATCTATGACAATGGAAACATTGGCATCGGCACCACCTCGCCCTATGCAAAACTTTCGGTTGCAGGCAGTGGTGTGTTTGGTGGTGGTGTAACCGCAAGTGCGTTCACCGCGACCAGCACCACGGCGACCAGTACATTCGCCGGCGGCCTATCGGCCGCCGGCGCTTCCGGTCTCACTGTGTTGCAAAATGGGATGGTTGGCATCGGCACCACCTCGCCCTATGCAAAACTTTCGGTTGCAGGTACTGGCAACTTCTCTGGCGCGTTCACACTCGGCTCAACGCTTGGTGTTACCGGCGCGACCACGCTTTCATCAACCCTCGCGGTTGCCGGAGGCGCTACGCTTTCCGGCAACGCCACGGTCGGAGGCACGTTTGGTGTTACCGGTATTACCGCGCTTGCCACTACCACCACGAGCGGACCACTTACGATAAACGCGCAATGTGTCGCGGAGGACACGAAGTTACGGCGCCGTAGGCGCCGTAAGAAGGGCGAGTCCGACGATGACTTGGATGAGGCGCTACGCAAAGGAAACATCCTTGGCTACGATGATGAATATGTGTATGAAGAAGTCCGCATTGACGAAGTAAAAAAAGGCGATGAAATCGCTTCGCTTGACCAAAAGACCGGCACAATCGTTTACAGCAAAGTGAACGCGCAGATGTATATGGGCAAGAAGCCGATATTCAAATTAACCACCTCAGACGGTCGCTCAATCCGCACGACAGACAATCATCCGTACCTGGCAAAAGACAGCAAAAACCGCCTGCGAAAATATCCATCGCCCATTGCAGGCGCCTCTTGGATTGTCGCTTCAAACTTGCGCGTCGGTGATAACATTGTCGTACGCAAACCGCGACTAGCTGTATTTGTTGATGATGCAAATATGTTTTATGGTCGCCGAAAAGCAACTATGTCAATCAACTGGCAAGATATTCACGACGAACTCGCCACGGTGTTTGACTTGCGGTTTATTCACTATCACTTGGCAATGCCTGACAAGTCTGATATTGAAAGTTATAAAAAATCTATTGAATTTAAATCAGCGTTGCCGAAATGCCTTTCAATTTTTGAAAAGCCACTAAAATATATTCGTTTGCGTTCAAGTGATGGTAGTGTGCGAATACATAAAAAAGGAGATGTTGATATGGAAGTTTCCGTTGATGTATGGCGCAATTTTGACGAGATAGATTCCGTGCTTATCTTTGCTGGCGACAGTGATTATGTCGCATTGCGTGATGAAATAGTGCGTCGTGGAAAGAAAATTGCATTTGCCTCGTTCAATAAAACAATCTCTTGGGAAATCAGAACGCGTGGCGCGCATCTACTACTTGACGAATTGGCAAAGAAAAACGCCGAGAACGTGAATCCGGGAGGACAACAACAAAAACAAACAGAGCAAAGCAAAACCCCAAGCGCTGGGCTTGGGGTACTGTTACGTTCATTATGGTATTCCGGCGCGGTGAAAATGTCAAGCAGTGATGTGGATAAGTCTGGCGAAGATTTTGTGTGGACACGTATTGCGAACATAGAACACCTGCCAGCCGAAGATGTCTACGATGTGGAAATAGAAGGGACGCGCAACTTCATCGGCAATGATATCGTTGCGCACAACACGCACTTGAACGGGTTGAACGTGTTCGGCAACACGTTGCTTTCCGGCACGGCGACCTCAACGGGCAAGTTGTCGTCATATTCGTCGGTTGAAGCGCCATTTTTCACCGCGACCAGCACCACAGCGACCAGTACGTTCGCCGGCGGCCTGTCGGCCGCCGGCCCAAGCGGTATTGATGTCGCCACTGGGAACGGATACTTTATCGGCGGAAATAAAATAGTGTCATTTACACCATCTGGAGGCGCTATTGTTGGTTCTGGGAATACCGCACCTGGTTCATCTGCCTCCGCCTTCGGCTTCGCCAACACTGCCTCTGCCTCACGCGTCTCCGCTATTGGCTACGGAAACTCAGCGAGTGGTGACGATACATCAGCTGTCGGTAACAGTAATAGTATTGATGGTAGCTCTAATGATTCCTCTGCTTTTGGACACAATAATACGGTGTCTGGTTCCTACTCTAATGCCTTTGGGTTAGGAAATACAATCAATGCGCAGTTCAAAAATGAAGCAAGTGCTTTTGGGTACTCAAATACTTCATCAGCAACGCATGCAACTTCGTTTGGTACTTCTAACGTTGCTTCAGGTTCATATTCTTCAGCCTTTGGCTTCGCCAACACCGCCTCTGGACTAAACTCATCCGCCTTTGGTTTCACCAACACCGCCTCAGCAAATGGTGCCTCCGTCTTTGGTTCAAACATCACCAATACAATCGCAAACTCAACAATGATTGGTCCTTCAAACACCGCCAAGCTCACCATTCTTTCCACCGGCGAAACTCGGGCGCCATTTTTCACAGCGACCAGCACCACAGCGACCAGCACGTTCGCCGGCGGCCTGTCGG
>VAOZ01252345.1_pt1 | contig 23777 bp, 23 predicted proteins | sample 3394041 | NCBI WGS metagenome assembly VAOZ01 (sample SAMN08290431, study PRJNA428436) | hydrothermal vent metagenome | isolation source: Deep-sea hydrothermal vent chimney | place: Indian Ocean: Southwest Indian Ridge
ATCCGACAATTCATCCATGCCCAGAATAGCAATGATATCCTGCAACTCCTTGTAACGCTGCAATGTCCGCTGTACGCCGGTTGCCACCTCATAATGCCCCACGCCGACGATCTTGGGATCCAATTGGCGAGAAGTCGAATCCAGCGGATCCACGGCGGGATAAATGCCCAACTCCGCAATCTGACGGGATAACACGATGGTGGAGTCCAGATGGGCAAAGGTGGTTGCCGGCGCGGGATCGGTCAGGTCGTCCGCTGGCACGTAGACGGCCTGAACGGAGGTGATCGATCCCACCTTGGTCGAGGCAATACGTTCTTGCAGGCGGCCCATTTCCTCGGCCAGGTTTGGCTGGTAACCCACGGCTGAAGGCATGCGCCCCAGCAATGCGGACACCTCCACACCCGCCAGCGAATAGCGGTAGATGTTGTCGATAAACATCAACACATCGCGGCCCTCATCACGAAAATATTCGGCCATGGTGAGGCCCGTCAATGCCACACGCAGACGATTGCCCGGCGGTTCGTTCATCTGGCCGTAGACCAGCGCCACCTTGTCCAGCACGTTGGATTCCTTCATTTCATAATAGAAATCATTACCTTCGCGGGTGCGCTCACCCACGCCGGCAAACACGGAATAGCCCCCGTGTGCCTTCGCGATATTGTTAATGAGTTCCATCATGTTGACAGTTTTCCCCACGCCGGCGCCACCGAACAGGCCTACCTTGCCACCCTTGGCGATAGGTGCCATCAGGTCGATCACCTTGATGCCGGTCTCAAGAATTTCCTGCGTCGGCGCTAATTCTTCAAAGGCGGGAGCGGATCGGTGAATCGGCCAGTGATCCTCTGACGGTATATCCTCACCGGCAAAGTCAATGCCGTTTCCAAGCACATTCATGATACGGCCGAGCGTCGCCTTGCCCACCGGCACCATGATCGGGTTTCCGGTATCCTTCACCTCCATGCCGCGGCGCAGACCATCCGTGGATCCCATGGCAATGGCACGAATGACGTTGTCGCCCAGATGCTGCTGTGTTTCCATGGTGAGATGTGCTTCCTCAATGATCAGGGCATTATAAATAGCCGGTAATTTTCTCGCTTCAAAGCGGACATCCACCACCGGACCAATCACCTGTACGATTTTTCCAACGCTCATGTTTCCAACCCCTTTGTAAAATGCTGCATCATGTAATTTATTGCGCTGCGGCGCCGCCAGCGACGATTTCCGCCAACTCCTGCGTAATAGCGGCCTGCCGCGCCTTGTTATATGTGATTTGCAAATCCCTGACAATACTGTCGGCATTGTCCGTGGCACTTTTCATAGCCACCATGCGCGCCGATTGCTCGCATGCCTTGTTCTCGAGTACGCCATGATATAGCAGCGCTTCAAACGAGCGCCTGAGCAGTCCATCAAGCACGGTCTGCGCCTCGGGTTCATAGATGTAATCCCAGTAGCCCGGATGCGAAGGCTCCTCGGGCATGGGAAGCGGTAGCATGCGTATGATGCGAGGCGTCTGGGTCATCGTGTTGACGAATTCGCTGTAGAGCATATGCACTTCATCAAGCTCCCCCTTGAGGTAGCGCTGTATCGCCAGTTCGGCCGCACCGAGGATATCCGCCAGTTCAGGAGAGTCCGGTACATTTTCCACACAGCCGATAACATCCACATTGATGCGTCGCATGAATGCACCCCCGCGCCGGCCAACGCTGATGGTATCAAGCTCGGCCTTTCGCACCTTCTGCGCCTTCAGCATCTGTAGCGCCAACCGTAGCGCATTGGTATTCAATCCGCCGCACAGCCCTTTGTCTGTCGTGATCAGGATCAGGGCAACGCGCCTGATTTCTTCGCGATGCGTAAAGAAGGGATGCCGGTACTCGGGATGGGCCTGCATCAGGTTGGCGATCACCTGCGCAACGCCTTCGGCATAGGCGCGCGCGGCCAGCACGCTTTCCTGTGCCTTGCGCATCTTGCTCGCCGCCACCATTTGCATGGCATTGGTGATTTTAGCGGTATTCCGGATGGCCTTGATCTGACCCCGAATCTCTTTGGCGGATGCCACCTGTCGCTCTCCTTAATCCGGTCTAATAGGTGCCATTAGCCTTGAAATCCGCAATGGCCTTGTTCAGGCTCGCCACCACGTCATCGGTCAGTACGGGTTCCGCGCTCAGTTTGGCCATGAACTCAGCGGCGCCAGACTTCAGATAGGCTTGGAATGATCTTTCGAAGTCGCGTACCTTGCTGACTTTCACATCATCCAGGGCGCCGGTATTCAATGCATACAGGCTGGCGGTCATCTGGGCCACGCTCATCGGCTCATTTTCACCCTGTTTCAGGATTTCGGTGCCACGCTTTCCGCGTGCGATCTGCCTGCGTGTCGTTTCATCCAGGTCGGAGGCAAACTGGGCAAAGGCCGCCAACTCTCTGTACTGGGCAAGATCCAGGCGCAAACCACCGCCGACCTTCCTCATCGCCTTGGTCTGGGCCGCGCCACCCACGCGGGATACGGAAAGGCCTGCGTTTACAGCCGGTCGCTGACCGGCATTAAACAGGCCTGTTTCCAGGAAAATTTGACCATCGGTAATGGAAATCACGTTGGTCGGGACAAAGGCGGACACATCCCCTTCCTGTGTTTCAATAATCGGCAGCGCGGTCAGTGATCCCGTCCTTCCCTTTATCTTGCCCTGCGTGAACTCCTCCACGTATTTCTCACTGACGCGAGAGGCGCGTTCCAGTAGCCGGGAGTGGAGATAGAACACGTCGCCCGGATAGGCTTCACGACCGGGAGGCCGGCGCAGGATCAGCGAGACCTGACGGTAGGCCCATGCCTGCTTGGTAAGATCGTCATAGACGATCAATGCGTCTTCGCCCCTGTCACGAAAATACTCACCCATCGTACATCCGGTATACGGCGCGAGATACTGTAGGGCGGCGGACTCCGAGGCACTGGCCGCGATAACAATCGTATGCCCCATCGCACCATGCTCCTTAAAGGTACGAACCACGCTCGCCACGGTGGAAGCCTTCTGCCCCACCGCCACATAAATACAGGTGACGCCGGTATCCTTTTGATTGATGATGGTGTCCAGAGCGATAGCCGTCTTGCCCGTCTGGCGATCTCCGATAATCAGCTCACGCTGGCCCCGACCGACCGGAATCATGGCGTCAATGGATTTGATGCCGGTCTGCAACGGCTGATCCACGGATTTTCGCCAGATCACGCCCGGTGCGATCTTTTCCACCGGATCTTCCCGCGCCGCCTTGATCGGCCCCTTGCCATCAATGGGCTGACCCAGGGCATTAACAACGCGGCCTTTCAGTTCGGGCCCGACCGGCACGGAAAAGATTTTGCCGGTGCACTGAACCTGATCGCCCTCTTTGAGATGCGTGTATTCGCCAAAAATTACCGCACCGACTGCATCTTCCTCAAGATTGAGTACCATACCCATGGTACCCTGGGGAAATGCCAGCATTTCTCCGGCCATCGCGCTCGAAAGACCGTGAATAATGGCAACGCCATCACCGATGCTGATCAGCGTGCCGATATTGGCATCAGTGACTCCGACCTCAAAGCCCTTGATCTGATCTTTGATAATCGAGCTGATTTCCGCCGTATCAAGTTTCATTTTTCTACCTCAAGTTCTTGCAAAATCCACTATTGTTCCATACCCGTCCGGTCAGGACAGCATGGCCTTTCTCAGCCCTCGAAGGCGTGTACGCAGGGAATAATCCATTTGCCTGTCGCCAATCCGGATGACCAGCCCCCCCAGAATATCAGGGTCGCACTTAACATCCAGTGTCACCTTGTGGCTGACGGCCTTGCCCAGTGCTGCGGCAATTTTCTCTTTCATTTCCGCGTTAAGCTTGATAACCGAGATCACTTCAGCCTCAACCTCGCTTGCGGCCTGTCGCTCCATTTCTTCTACCATTCCGGCAATCTCAGGCAACAGTTCAGCCCTGTCGCGAGCGCAGAGCATCTCTACCAGGCGCCTGATCTCTTGCGACAGGCCTCCCGCGGCCTTGTCGATCACCTCAGCCTTGGTCATGGATGGAACCTGCGGCATACCCAGCAGATTCAGGATCTCGCTTACGCCGATCACCCTGACGGCCCGGGCCAGGGAATGGCGGATCCTTCCCCCTTCCTGCTCAATTTCAAACAGGGCGCGGGCATAGCGGGAGGAAACAGAGCGCGTACTCATGCGTAACCGATTTCCCTGGCGACAACTTCATCAATCAGCCCTGCGTGCCGTGTTTCATCCAGTTCGACCTGCAATACACGTTCAGCGGCCAGCATGGCAATATCCGCAACTTCCTTGCGCAGTTCCTGGCGCGCCTTGTTGAGTTCAGCATTGACTTCTTCACGGGCCGCATCCAGAATTTTCCCGGCTTCCACACGCGCCTTGTTGGTGGTCTCTTCCTCAATTTCCGCTGCACGTTTTCCGGCGGCGGTCAAAATTTCCTGCGCCTTGGCCCTGGCTTCCTTCAATTGCCCTTTCACTTCAGCCTGTGCCCTGGCCCTGGCCTGTTTCCCGGCATCCGCCGCCGCCAGACCCTCCGAAATTTTTCTGGAACGTGCCTCCATTAAATCGTTCAATGGACCGTAAAGATATTTTTTCAGCAAAAAAAGCAGCGTAAGAAACACCACAATCTGGCCAATAAACGTCAAGTCTATACTCATACCTTCACCTCGTTATGCGCACTTTATCCACTGTACAGGATATGTAGTTATGTTAACTCAGGAATGGATTAGCGAACAGGAACCAAAGCGCAAACGCCATGATAATGAACGGGAAGGATTCCATCAGGCCGGCAAAGATGAACGTTGTGAACATCAGTTGCCCCTTCATCTCGGGCTGACGGGCGATGCCCTCCAGCGTCTTGGAGGCAATCAGGCCCCAACTAATCGTGACGCCAAGAGCGGCAGCAGCCAGCATCATACCCACCGTAATCACGGTGGCGGCAGTAATAACCGTATGTGCATCCATATTACTTCTCCTTTTCTTTTACACGCTACTCACTAACTCATTCATGTTCTACCGGCTGATGTGAAACAGACAGATAGACCACGGTAAGAACCATAAAAATAAAGGCTTGTAACAAGCCGATAAACATGTGGAAAACTGACCAGCCAACACCGACGAAAAATCCGACCGCCATACCTATTATACCGTTACCGAGCAGCATAAAGGCAATTAACAGGAAAAGCACCTCCCCTGCAAACATGTTGCCGAACAAACGGAAAGAGAGGCTCAGGGGCTTGGCCAGTTCCTCCACCAGTTTCAGGATAAGATTCAGGGGGATGAGGATAACGCCTATTAATTTGACAATAATATTCTTTGAACTGATGAGCATACTGGCGAATGGCTCAAGCAGCAGTTCCTTACAAAAATGCAGTGGCTTCAATTTGAATTCATAATACAGCGTCATCAAAAAGACACAGATCGCCATGGCCACGGGCAGGTTCAGATCATTGGTTGGCACCTGGCGGTAATGCGGCAGCCCGAACAGGCCTGCGATCTTGTCCGACAAAAACGCTGGCAGAATATCCAGCGTATTGCACAGAAAAACAAACACAAAGACGGTCAATGCCAAGGGGGCGATATAAGGATTATGCACCGGAAAATTATCCTTTACGGTGTCATCCACGAAACTCACAATGTACTCCATGAAATTCTGGGCTCCCGTGGGCGCACCATCCGTCAGTCGCCTTCCCAGCCACACGGCAAAAATGACTATACCTGTCGCCACCAAAATGGAGCTCAACATGGTATCCAGATGAATCCGCATGAGCGGATTGGAAGCATCGAACTTGTAGGTCCAATAATGCAGCTGCCCTGCAATCCCCCCGCCGTGTTCCTCTTGCGCCAAGCCTTACTCCCTGTTGGATCCTTCGCGTACGTTTAAAACCGGTATTTACGTGGCCGCCGGATGGCTTGCCGCATATGCAAATAATGCAATCTGCGCCAACAGCATGCCGCCCGCCACGACCAGCAAGTGTAATCCCAACCCATAAGCCAGCAGCAGTACCGCCAGCACGCCCACAAACCGAAAGACCACACCCGTGTACAATAGCCGCGTTCCGTTTTCTCCATCAACTCCACCAGCGTGCCGGATACGACAGGCAAGAAAAAAACCGTTGAACATTGTCAACAAAACGCCGCATGCAAGGCTTAACACCAGCACCGCATTAAACCATATAGCGACTGCAACGCTCCCCACCACACCGGCAACCGCCTGCCAAAATAACACGCCACGGATACCGGGATTCATTTACGTCACCTGAAACAGCGCCACAACCTTACTCAGTCCAATCCGTAGTAATGCGACCCTCCGGATGCCACTCCTCCATAAGAGGTGGCGGTTTATATCATCGAATACGCCTTTTTTCAACAATATATAAATTGCGGCTTAGTCCGAACCGTTCATTGCGGACAAAGGGGCGAGCAAGGTCGCGGCCGTCTTCATGAACAGTCCGGGTTAGAAGCCAGGTCAGGGAGCATAAACAGAGCGTAAACCTTCAAGGTAACGGTCTGCTCGTGTTTTACCTTCACCCACGCTATCTGCCGGATCCAGTCCAAGTTCACGCAGGGAGTCTCCGGCGTAGCCCCGCTTCTCCTTATCATTCATCTGTTGCCAGTCTTCCTCATTCACCAAACCATCACCCGTTTTATCAAACCGTGCATCCGCCGACGGGTTTGCAGCATGTAGCGGTGCCGCAACCAGCAGCGCCATGGTCATGAAGATTGCCACGCCGGTACGATTCATCATGCCTGATTCTGGCTTGTGCCCAGGGCTTCGCTCCGCCCCGACGGGCGGGAAGCAGCAAGGGAGTGGCCACGCCCTTGCACCGTGCGGGTTAATAACGGTAATGCTCCGGCTTGTACGGCCCATCCACCGGCACGCCGATATAATCAGCCTGCTCCTGCGAAAGCTCCGTCAGATTCACGCCAATCTTGGCCAGATGCAGGCGTGCAACCTCCTCATCCAGATGCTTGGGCAGGGTATAGACCTTCGCTTCATATTGCCCCGTCTGATTAAATAATTCAATCTGCGCCAGTGTCTGATTGGAAAAGGAGTTGGACATGACAAAGCTCGGGTGCCCTGTGGCGCAGCCGAGATTCACCAGCCGACCCTCGGCCAGCAACGTGATCCGCTTGCCATCGGGGAAAATAATCTGATCCACCTGCGGCTTCACATTTTCCCAGTCATATTGCTTCAGGCTGACCGCATCAATCTCATTATCGAAATGGCCGATATTGCAAACGATGGCCTGATCGGGCATCGCCGCCATATGGTCATGGGTAATCACATGATAGTTGCCAGTGGTCGTGACAAAGATATTGCCCTGCTTGCAGGCTTCATCCATATTCATCACGCGATAGCCTTCCATCGCTGCCTGCAACGCACAAATCGGATCAATCTCGGTAATCCACACGGTCGCGCCCATGCCCTTGAATGCCTGCGCACAGCCCTTTCCGACATCGCCATAGCCCAGCACGACACAAATCTTGCCGGCGATCATGACATCGGTAGCGCGCTTGATGCCGTCAAGCAGCGATTCGCGGCAACCATAGAGGTTGTCGAACTTGGACTTGGTTACCGAATCGTTCACATTGATCGCCGGAAACGGTAATTCGCCGCGATCCTGCATCTGGTACAGGCGGTGCACACCCGTGGTTGTCTCCTCGGTCACACCCCGGATGGCAGCCTTACGCCTGGAATACCAGCCCGGATTCTCAGCCAGTCGCTTTTTGATGGCATGAAACAACGCCACTTCTTCTTCGCTGGCCGGACTGTCCAGAACGGAAGGGTTTTGCTCGGCTTTGGAACCGAGGATCAGCAGCAGCGTCGCATCACCACCGTCATCAAGGATCATATTCGGCGTGCCGCCGTCATACCATGTCATGATGCGGTGGGTGAACTCCCAATATTCGTCCAGACTCTCGCCTTTGAAAGCAAATACCGGAACACCTGTACTGGCGATGGCCGCAGCGGCGTGATCCTGGGTGGAAAAGATGTTGCACGAAGCCCAGCGCACTTCCGCGCCCAACATGGTCAGCGTTTCAATCAGTACGCCGGTCTGGATGGTCATATGCAGGGAACCGGCAATCCGCGCACCCTTAAGCGGCTGCTCGGCTGCGTATTGATCACGAATAGCCATCAGACCGGGCATTTCCGTCTCGGCAATCGTCAGCTCCTTGCGACCCCAGTCAAGCAGCGACATATCGGCGACAATGCTTTCCGTCGTGTGTTGTTCTATAACGCTCATACCATTCCTCCGTTCATTTAACCTGAACTATTCATAAACAGGATATGTACCGAAACTGACCGGATTCCCGATTACGGTACCCCTCGGCAACCGTGTATCAAAATGTCCAATACTAGATTGCAATGTTCAGAGCCTCTTGCAAAGCTCATGAGCGATGATCGGCTTCCCCACTTCGGCCAATTTCCGAGCTTGAATTTCGATCCATGGAACCACCATGCAGCTCATTCAATCCCGAAAAGGGTCTCAAAGTGGGATTGCCGCTCATCCACCCAGAGTTTTGCAAGAGGCTCTTTAGTGTAGCGCGGCTTTCAGCGCCTCCACCTTGTCCGTACGCTCCCATGTGAATTCCGGCAACTCCCGACCAAAATGTCCATAGGCCGATGTCTTCGCATAAATCGGGCGTAGCAGGTCAAGCGCCTGCACCATACCTTTGGGGCGCAGGTCAAACACATCGCGTACGGCGACCGCCAGTTTCGCATCGTCCACCGCGCCGGAGCCGAAGGTGTTGATCATCACCGAAAGAGGATGGGCGATGCCAATGGCATAGGCTACCTGCACCTCACAGCGCTCAGCCAAACCGGCCGCCACGATATTCTTTGCAACATGGCGCATCATGTAGCAGGCCGAACGATCCACCTTGGTCGGATCCTTGCCGGAAAAAGCGCCGCCGCCGTGATGTCCGAAACCACCATACGTGTCGACAATAATCTTGCGGCCTGTCACGCCACAATCTCCGACCGGGCCGCCGATAACAAAACGTCCGGTCGGATTGATGTGATATTCCGTACCGGCATGCAGTAATTCGGTCGGGTCCAGCACCGGTTTAATCACTTCCTCCATCATGGCTTCCGACAGCTCTTTGTGGGACACATCCGGGTTATGCTGGGTGGACAGCACCACGGTATCAATCGCGACAGGGCGGCTCTTTTCGTAGCGCACGGTAACCTGTGACTTGGCATCGGGCCGCAAAAAATCAAGATCCCCGGCCTTGCGTACGGCAGCCTGTTTTGCCATCAGCAAATGAGATAAATGAATTGCTGTCGGCATCAGCACATCGGTTTCGTTGGTCGCATAGCCAAACATCAGCCCCTGATCACCCGCGCCCTGATCCAGATCAAGGCCTTCGCCTTCATTTACGCCCTGGGCGATATCTACCGACTGTTTGTCCAGACTGACCAGTACCGCACAGGATTCCCAGTCAAAACCCATGTTTGAAGAGTTATAGCCGATTTCCTTGATGGCATCACGCACAATCCGCTGGTAATCCACGACCGCAGATGTGGTGATTTCACCGGCAATCAGTGCCAGGCCAGTGGTTACCATCGTCTCGCAGGCCACACGGCCATACTTGTCCTGTTCCAGAATCGCATCAAGTACACTATCTGAAATACGGTCAGCCACCTTGTCCGGGTGTCCTTCAGATACGGATTCACTGGTAAACACAAAATCGCGGTTCATGATCATTTCTGCTCCATTTCAGGGACTCTTGGTCTGCATGATTCACAAGTACCGCCGCGCCCTTGGCTTGTTCTCTTGTCCGTGCCTGTACGATGCACGCAGGCAGGCGCAATTTCACGGCGATTCATGAATAATGCAGGCCAGCCTGAAAGACGGGGCAATCCAATCATGAACCAGCCTGAAATGGAAGAACGAGTTAACAGTAGCGACGCAGAAGCAGGCCTGTGCCAATAACCATTGCCAGCAATCCTGCCGGCAAGAACCATGGCCCGGACGTATACTGCATCATAGCTGCACTGCCACCTGCCACGCATACGATACCCCCCATCCGCTGCCACAGGAAACCACCGGAAACTGGCGGCGGAAATACGCTGTCTTCCCGACCCGCCAGCGCCTGTTCGATTCGGGCAGGCAATTCAAGCCACCCCGTCAGTCCGGCCCGCATATCCTCCGCGCTCTGCCGCAGGCGCGCGGTTGGCCCCAGGTTTTTCGCGACCCATTCCGTTACCAGCGGACGTGCCATATCCCAAATATTGGCCCTGTCGGCCAGTTCGCGTGCGACGCCTTCGATCACCACCATGGTCTTCTGTAACAGCAGCAACTGTGGCTGCGTTTCCATCTGGAATCGTTCCGTAACCGCAAACATACAGAATAACAACTCAGCCAGCGATATATCAGCAAGAGACCTGTTGAAGACCGGCTCCCCAATCTCGCGCAATGCATCCTCGAAGGCCGACATATCCGTACCAACCGGTACATAACCGGCATCCAGGTGTACGAGGGCCGCCCTGCGGTAATCCTTTTTCAGAAAGGCCAGTAACATATCCGCCAGATAGCGTCGACTCTTCATATCCAGCCGACCGATAATGCCAAAATCAACCAGAATAATATCGCCATTGTCGGCCACGAAGATATTGCCGGGATGCATATCGGCATGGAAATAACCATCCACGAATGCCATGTGGAAAAACAGGCTGGCGGCACGTTCACACAGATTCAGGCAGTCGTGCCCGGCAGCCATCAGTGCCGCCTTTTCGTCAATGGAGATGCCGGCGATACGCTCGGTAGTCAACGCCTCGGTACGGGTGTAATCCCAAATGACGGTAGGAATATACACCCCTTCCATAGCGGACAGATTTTCGGCTATGCGAGAGGCGTGTGCGGCCTCTGCCCGCAGATTCAGCTCACCCCGGATGGTAACCGCGAACGCTTCCACCACGCACGGCGCCTTGAGCCGCCGGTATTCGGGAACATATCTGTCAAACAGATGCGCCAGCAGTTGAAGCAATGCCAGATCGGCTTCGATGGTTCTGCGAATCGCGGGTCTGCGCACCTTGACCGCCACCAGTCGACCATCATGTAACTCTGCGAAATGTACCTGCGCAATAGAGGCTGCCGCCACCGGCGTTTCCTCGAAGGCCCTGAATACGCCATCATCGCCCAATAGCGGTTTTTTGAATACCCGCTCCAGTACGCCACGGATGGTCATAAAATCTTCCGGTGGCACGGCGTCCTGCAACTTTTTCAGTTCCAGCGCAACGTCCAGGGGCAACAGGTCTACACGGGTGGACAGCATCTGGCCAAACTTGATGAAGGTCGGCCCCAGACGTTCCAGTACCAGCCGCAACTGAACGCCGAAATCGCGCGAAACCTCGCTCTTCAGGAATATCCGCATCAACCATGCGTAGGGTGTGAACAGGTGCATACGCACCGCTAGTGCCCCCATGCCATGCGTAGTCAGCAAATGGGTAATCACGAGCAGGCGCCAGCCCTGCCGGAATCCGGCGCCCGGATGCATCATGGTTACGTCGATTTGACTGCGGAAGGTCTGGTTTGAACGGCCTGTTCTAACCGTGTCATCCGCGCTTTCATACAGCTTGTTTTGTGGCTCATATCCTCCACGCCGACCAGCCACGCCTCAAACCGTTTTCGATCCGGAATACCCATCTGTTTCAGGCACCGCCTGACGGTTTCATGCGAGGCGGATGACACCTTTGCGTCCGCTGCGATCAAAACTTTTGCGGCCCGCGCCACACGGCGGCCAAAATATTCACCGAACCCGGCGCGCAATTCCCGCTCCCAGTCAATATCCGCCGCCAGTAGCAGTTTCTTGAAGTACAGCATCGCTTCGGAATCCCCGGACAGTTTCAGCACCTGCTGAAATATCAGGTCGTCCGGATCCTCATGGGCGAAGCATAGACGCGAAAAACCCGCCGTCGTGGCATCAATGCGCACATCGGCATCACCGTCAAACGATGCATGAACCCATGGCCTTCCTGCCCGGAATCCCATATAAAATATCGTGTTCATATCCCGAACATAGATGCGAAATACACGCCCTTCCAATCCCTTAAGCAAGGGTGTCAGGGAATCATCACGGCTGAAGAACAAATCCAGCACCGTACTCAGTACGACCGCCTGCACCGGTACGGGAATCAGGCGCAAGGAGAGAAACATCAGACTCATATTTTGTATCCCCTGTGCAGGGCCACCACGCCACCCGCCATGTTTTCATATCCGGTCAATTCAAAACCCGCCCGGGTTATCAATTTGACAAATTGTTTTTGATCCGGAAAGCGGCTGATTGATTCCACCAGATACTGATAGGAAGCGCGGTCGCCCGTTACCCACGCGCCCACCTGGGGAATGATATGAAATGAATAGGCATCATAGGCAATGTCCAGCAACGGTAACACGGGTCGCGAAAACTCCAGACAGATGAATTGACCGCCGGGCACCAGTACACGGTAAAATTCCATCAACCCGGTTTCAATATCAACGAAATTGCGAATGCCGAAGGCAATGGACACCACATCAAAGGATTCATCCGCAAACGGCAGCTTTGCGCCATCGGACCGGATGGAATCCGCCCGCCCCGGCAGAAACCCCGCATCAAGCATCCGCCGTGCACCACGGGCGAGCATCGGACCATTCAAATCGGTGAGAACCACCCGCCCGGCAAAAAAGTCGGGGGCCGATCCTGGATTGTGCGCCCCCTGTTTCATTCCCCGGCCCGTGCGTGATTCAAGACCTGACTGCATTTTTCTTGCCAGTCCCAGCGCAATATCGCCGGAACCCGCGGCCACATCCAGAATACGCGATCCGGTTCGAGCGGCCGCGGAAGCTACCATGCACCGTTTCCACAAACGGTGCAGGCCACCGCTCATCAAATCATTCATCAAATCGTATTTTTCCGCCACTGAGGAAAACACCCCCATCACTCGCCGGCGTTTTTCCGCCGGGTTCACCGTTTCAAAGCCGAAATGCGTCTGCTGATCCATGCGCCAATCGTAACAGCCCCGCTCTCCCCCTCCAACCGTAAGCGTATACCCCAAGATCCGACATTGACATGCGGCGCATGCCGCAACCCTTTGATTCGCCTGACATTCTGGAAAATCACTCATCACCAACGAGGTGAATACATGATTTTTCGAAACGCCATGCAAACCAAATACTTACACCCTGCATCCAATGTCAATGTCGGATCTTGGGGTATACCGATCACGTCCGCCCGCAGGTCAACAGGGAGCAAGCTGTGGAAAAGTGGTGGATGAAATGTTGAATAAAACACAATATTTAGTTACTAAATAGCTCTTGACACCCAAGATATAGGGTTATATGGTGTCGCCATACGTTGTTAATGTATAAGGGATGGAGCCATTGGAGCCTCTTGCAAAACTCATGAGCGGTGATCGTCTTCTCCTCCCGGAGTTTTGCAAGAGGCTTGTTGTGTTCAGGGAATGTACATGTTGACCATCAACCGCGTAGCGCAGTGGCACCATAACAGGAGGCGTTATTGACATGAGTCTGGCCGAAATTAAACCATCCGGGCCAATCGCCGCCCACTCATTTGATGCGCATGGCGCTGTCGAGATCCCGCTACAGGCAGCCTCCGCTGATATATGGGACAAGAAATACCGCTTGAAGGACAGGCACGGCAATGCCGTGGACCACACCATTGAGGATACCTACACGCGCGTTGCTATGGCATTAGCGGAGGTGGAAGAACCCGGCAAACGTGAGTTCTGGTATCAACGCTTCACCTGGGCGCTGGAATATGGCGCCATTCCGGCCGGACGCATCATCTCCAATGCCGGCGCCCGCAAGCACAAACCCGCCACATCCACCATCAACTGTACCGTCTCCGGCCATGTGCCGGATTCGATGGATGGCATTCTATCCATGGTACATGAGGCGGGTCTGACGCTGAAAGCCGGTTGCGGTATCGGCTATGAGTTCTCCACCTTACGGCCCAAAGGCGCCTATGTCAGCGGTGCCGGCGCTTATACATCGGGCCCGCTGTCGTTCATGGATATCTTCGACAAGATGTGTTTCACCGTATCATCCGCCGGCGGTCGCCGCGGCGCGCAAATGGGCACCTTCGACATCAGCCACCCGGACGCCATGGATTTCATCCGCGCCAAACGTGAAGACGGGCGTTTGCGCCAGTTCAATCTTTCCTGCCTGATTACGCAGGACTTCATGGAGGCCGTGAAAAATGATGAGGACTGGAATCTGATCTTCCCTGCCAATCGCAGCGAACTCCGGGAAAAGGATACGCGCATCATATGGCGCAACTGGCCGGTGAAATCCGATGCATACGCCACGGACGAGCAAGGGCGCGTGGCATGCCGGGTTTACGAAACGATTCGCGCCGGACGCCTGTGGGATGTCATCATGGCCTCCACCTACGATTATGCCGAACCGGGCTTCATTCTCATCGACCGTGTAAACGAAATGAACAACAACTGGTTCTGCGAAAATATCCGTGCGACCAATCCCTGCGGCGAACAACCCTTGCCACCGTACGGCGCCTGTCTGCTCGGTTCGATCAATCTGACCCGGTTCGTCCGCGACCCCTTCACCGAAGACGCTCATTTCGACTGGGAGCAGTTCCGTGAAGTCATCGCAATATTTACCCGCATGCTGGATAATGTGGTGGATATCAACGGCCTTCCACTTTCCAGGCAACGTGATGAAATCATGGCCAAGCGTCGCCATGGCATGGGCTTTCTCGGCCTGGGCAGCGCGTTAACCATGTTGCGTATACCTTATGGTTCGGAGGAATCACTCACCTTTACCGATCGGGTTGCCTATGAAATGGCTCGAACCGGTTATGAAACCGGGCTGAAACTGGCGCGCGAAAAAGGCGTGGCCCCCATCATGGACGAACAGATTAGAATCACGCCGGAATTAATGGCTCAGCGTCCGGAAATGGCCAACGACGGCATTAAGATCGGCGATGAACTGGCCGGTCGCGTACTCTGGGCGCGCTACTCGCGCTATATGCAACAATTCGCCCATACCGGACATGCCGATGATGCGGCGCTGTTGGCGAAACTGGAAAAGACCGGCTGCCGCTTCACGCACCATTCCTCCATTGCGCCGACCGGCACCATCAGCCTGAGTCTGGCCAACAATGCCTCCAACGGTATCGAACCGAGTTTTGCGCATCATTATGCCCGCAACGTGATCCGCGAAGGCCGCAAGACCAAGGAGAAAGTGGATGTATTCTCCTTTGAACTGCTCGCCTACCGCGAACTGATGAACCCGCGGGCGATGCCGTTTTCCGATAAGGATGGGGAAGAACTGCCCGATTACTTCATCTCCGCCGACGAGGTGACGCCAAAGCAACATGTGGATGTTCAGGCAGCGGCGCAGAAGTGGGTGGATTCGTCCATTTCCAAGACGGCCAATGTGCCGACCGATTTCCCCTATGAGGACTTCAAGGACATCTATCTCTACGCCTACGACCAGGGGTTGAAGGGTTGCACCACATTCCGCTTTAATCCGGAAGCCTTCCAGGGCGTTCTGGTCAAGGAAGAAGACCTGGCAAACACCCTCTACCGTTTCACGCTGGATGACGACACAACCATTGAAGTCAAAGGCAACGAAGAAATTGAGTACGATGGCGAAACGCACACGGCCGCCAATCTCTTCGATGCCCTGAAAGAAGGATATTACGGCAAGTTCTGATGCGTATGCGTGTGGACTGGGCTGATTTCCGTATCCCGCCCATCAATTTATGGGTCATGCCGCCATGGAACCCGCACTGGCACGACGCCGATAACAGGACTCTGCATCATCAGGCGCCGCCATCGCATGCAGGACTGCTGCATCGCCGTTTCCTGCGACTGCTGACGGCGAGAGGCAAAGGTGGATAATCATGACAACAAGGATTGAGAAACAGATTACCGCTTATGAGGTGATCAAACCCGGATCCGGGCAAGCGGAGACTACGGTCACCCAGATTGCACCGCTGCTGGAACGCGACGATGTGCTGGAAGGCACCACCTACAAGATCAAGACGCCGCTCTCCGAACATGCGCTGTATATCACCATCAACGATGTGGTGATCAAACGCGACGAGGCGGATGAGCACAAACGCCCGTTTGAAATCTTTATCAACTCCAAGAATATGGAGAATTTCTCCTGGATCGTGGCGCTGACGCGCGTCATTTCCGCTGTATTCAGGAAAGGCGGCGATGTCACCTTCCTGGTCGAGGAATTGAAAGCCGTGTTCGATCCGCGCGGCGGCTACTACAAGAAGGGTGGAAAATACATGCCATCACTGGTCGCCGAAATTGGTGAAGTCATTCAGCAACACATGATTTCCATTGGTATGATGGAAGGCCAGCTAGCCACGCCGGAACTTGAAGCCAAGCGTGCCAAGGCGCGGGAAACACTGGGCGAGAAGGGTATGAAAAATGCCCACTGCTGTCCCATGTGCAATGCCAAGGCGCTGGTGCGCCTCGATAACTGTGATACCTGTCTGGAATGCGGCCATAGCAAATGCGGTTGACAGAGGAGCCTCTTGTAAAACTCTGGGTGGAAGCCGATCACCGCTCGTGAGTTTTGCAAGAGGCTCAGATGTTACGTGCTTCAACGAAGATAATGGTCGTCATACACATGCTCGGTTTTTTCATCCTGCCAACCTGCACTATTCATGAATCGCCGTGATGATTGCGCCTGCCTGTGCGTGAACGCACGCAGACAGGCAGGGTCTGTGTCTGCAACGGATTGTCGAGGAAGAAAAGCGTTGTGCCGGTTCATGCTCGAGACGCCTCATATTGAGCAATCCATGCGGCAATATCTTGATACACGGGCAGGTGCTCGAAGCGTGACCTGTGTGAAAGTGGATTCAGCCATATATTCATACCAATCAATTCGAAATGGTCGGCTTCCAGTGTGCGCAGGTGTTCTCCCCATTGGGCGGATGCAACAGACACCTGTGAATCGTTTTGACCTTCAACTTTCGCAATCAATCGTCCGAAACGACGCATGAGCCAAGGCAGTTCATTGATACGCCGCGCCGCAGAATAGCTGCGGTAGAACACATCACTGTGATCCGGCGTGCGGTCATTGAATTGCTGCATGGCCCTCCGAGTCAAATCCGTGATAGCCGGCAAATAACGGTACCATGTTTGTATTTCATGGTCGGCAGCGGTTGAACCCCGATGGGGTGTAGCCAACGTGGTCAGGCTGGTTGTTTCTTCATGTCCGCCCAAATGAGTAATATAGTATCGGGCATCCAGCCCTCCCATGGAATGGGCAATCAGATGGAATGGTCCTGATTCATGTTTTAATCGTTCGGCAAGAAATTCCGCGCGCCGTTTAATGTTTTGCCCCCACGGAAGACGCGGAACCACAACAACAAACCCCATATTTTCCAGCATGGGGCGTACGTCCTGAAAATATTCCCACCACAGGAATCTGGGGATTCCCAGCATACCGCACAACAAAACAATGCGTGGTCGGTGGAAGGGTGCGTCCGGCATGTCGGTCACCCTCCACGATTAACGAAATGCAGCAGTGACAACTGAGGGGAGCGAGGCCCTTCAATGGGTACGGGATAATTGCCGGAAAAACATGCGTCACAATGCAGGTGTTGCGGCTTATCCACGGCATGGTACAAGCCTTCAAAGGAAACAAAGGCGAGCGAATCGGTACCAATGGCCCTGCACATTTCATCAACATTCATTTGATTGGCCATTAGTTGATTCGCATTTGGCGTGTCAATGCCGTAAAAACAGGAATAACGGGTCGGTGGGCTGGAGATACGCATATGCACCTCTTTGGCGCCTGCTTTACGCAGCATTTCCACCAGCTTTCGACTGGTCGTACCACGCACGATGGAATCGTCCACCAGCACCACGCGCTTGCCCGCGATAATATCCCGATTAGGATTCAATTTTAGTTTCACACCAAAATTACGAATCGATTGTTGTGGTTCGATAAACGTGCGGCCTATATAATGATTGCGAATGAGCCCCATCTGGAAGGGTAATCCTGATTGTTCCGCATAGCCCATGGCGGGCGGTGTGCCGGAATCGGGAACCGGTACGACAATGTCCGCGTTGACGAATGCTTCACGGGCCAGTTCCGCACCGATCCGGTAGCGCGCTTTATATACATTGATACCTTCCAGTGTTGAATCCGGGCGGGCAAAATACACATATTCAAAGACACAAAATTTGGGATCACGCGACTGGAACGGATACAGGCTTTCGATGCTGTTTTCTTCAATAACCACCATCTCTCCAGGTTCGACATCACGTACGAATTCGGCACCAATCAGGTCAAAGGCACAGGTTTCCGAGGCCAATACCCATGAACCATCCAGCTTTCCCAGCACCAGTGGACGGATGCCGTTGCGGTCGCGCAGGCCAACCATGCGCTTTTCGACCAGTACCAGCAGGGAGAAGCCGCCTCTGAGCTGTCGGACGGCTTCAGCCAGACGTTCTTTCATGGTTGCCGCCCGGCTTTTCGCGACCAGGTGAATCAGCACCTCGGTATCGGAAGTAGACTGGAAAATGGACCCCTGTTTTTCCAGTATTTGCCTTAATTCCGGAGCATTCACAATATTACCGTTGTGGCACATGGCAATGCCGCCGTGTGCATATTCATACGAAAACGGCTGGCAATTACGTAAACCGGACTCTCCCGAAGTGGAATAACGTACATGTCCAATGCAGCGATGTCCTGCGAGATTCTTGATATCCCGTTTCTGGAACACATCCGCAACCAACCCCATGCCACGATGGCTGTTAAAATCGTGGCCATCGGTACAAACAATACCTGCTGATTCCTGACCACGATGCTGCTGCGCATAGAGCCCGAGATAGGTGAGGTTGGCAGCTTCCGGGTGGTCAAAGACGCCAAACACACCGCATTCGTCATGAAAATGGTCATCCCGGAACCCGCGAATCATCGCATGCTCCTCCGGATAATGGATTTTACGGTCTCTTTGTCTTTGTCCGGGATGCTGATAGCTGACACATTCGGTTTACCGTCCCCCTGCCGCGAAAAGATGTAGCCCTCGGGAATGGCCCCCCTCAGCAAATTGCCCGTTTCAATGGCATAAGGTGTCAGCACGCTCTTTTTCATCCATGGTTTGTCTGGCCTGGCATAGGAAGTGTAGATGAGGAAAAACAGTCCGATGAGCAGTAACCCCCGAGCAAAGCCGAAAAACATGCCTAGCGTACGATCAGTGGCAGTAAGATCGGCCATGTCCACCAGTTTGCGGACGAGTGCGCCAGCGAGCGCTACAACGACCATGACGGCAACAAAAATGAGGGTGAATCCGGCGATATTGGCTACTGTGGTATCGGGTATCCAGCCACGCATGGAATTCGCTGCCATACCGGAAGCACGGCTGGCGGCAAAAAAGGCAGCCACCAGACCGACGAGTGAGATAACTTCACGCACAAAACCTCGCCACAGGGACAACACCATGGAGAGACCAACGATGGCAATCAACAGATAGTCAAACAAATTCAAGCTAACCCCGCCTGCGCAGCTTCGGCCATATTACGAACCGGATGATATGATACGCTGGCCTTTGATTTTGGCGCGAGTGTAACAGTGGTACCCGCTGCGCGCACCCTTACATGGTTTTCTTTCGGAAGAAGCAGTTGTGAGAATCCCAGGTTGGCTGCTTCTTTGACGCGAGCTTCGGGGTGGCCAACGGATCTGATTTCGCCCGTCAGACCGACTTCGCCAAACGTCGCCATGTCTGCGGGCATAGGGCGTTCCTGGTAAGCGGAAATGACGGCCAACATGACGGCGAGATCCGCCGCCGGTTCAAGAATTCGTGCACCACCCACCACATTGACATACACATCCTGTTGTCCCAGAGGCAGTCCGATGCGTCGCTCCAGTACGGCGGTAAGCATGGACACCCGGCCCGTATCCAGGCCCACGGCGCTACGTTTGGGCGTGGCATAGACGGTGGGAGCGACCAGTGCCTGCACCTCCACCAACAGTGGACGCGTTCCTTCCATACAGGCCAGAATGACGGAGCCCGGTACATCTGCGGCGCGTTCAGCCAGAAATATTCTTGATGCGTCACGAATGCCGATTAACCCCGCATCGGTCATCTCGAACACGCCAATTTCGCCAGATGGGCCGAAACGATTTTTGACGGCGCGGAGAATGCGATGTGCATGTCCCCGATCACCTTCAAAATATAATACGGCATCAACCATATGTTCCAGAACCCGAGGTCCGGCAATAGAACCGTCCTTGGTCACATGACCGGCGAGAACCAGCGTATGCCCACGTTGTTTGGCGCTTTGAATCAGCCCCGCGGCGCAATCGCGTACTTGCGCCACCGTTCCGGGAGCGCTGCTTAAGCGTGATGTAACCGTGGTCTGGATGGAATCAATGATAACGGTTGTGGGTTTAAGCCGGTCAATGGTGACCAGAATCGCTTCCAGATCAGTGCTTGCGGCCAGGTGGATCGCGTCATTTCCCGCCTGAATACGCTCGCCGCGTAGCCTGACCTGTTGGGGTGATTCTTCACCGGTAACGTAAAGCACCTTACCCTGTTCGGCCAGATGATGGGATGCCTGCAATAACAGCGTGGATTTACCAATACCGGGATCGCCGCCGATTAGCACGGCGGAACCGGGAACAAAACCATTGCCCAGTACCCGATCCAGTTCATGCAGGCCAGTAGATCGGCGTGGCGACGCGCTACTGTCAATTTCCGTGATCGGCGTGACCACAAGCGGAGCAGTCTTTCTCTCTTTCATGGACGTTGATGTGACTGGCTGTTCGACGATGCTGTTCCATGATCGGCAATCCGGGCATTGACCTATCCACTTGCGATGTTCAGCACCGCAGCACTGACAGACAAAAAGGGTGTTGGACGGGGATGTTTTTACCATGGACGTATATTAATCCGGGGTCCGGCATTGGCACGCGGGACAATCGACCGAAGCCAAGGCAACCTCCACTGCATCCAGCCGCGCCAGTGTCAGCGTCCCTCCCCAGACACAGCCTGAATCCAGCCCCAGCACATGCGGCTGATCCGTGACCAGACCCTTTGCCGCCCAGTGACCGAAGATCACCCTGCAATCATCACGCCAGGCCAGTTGCTTATGCGCATACCATGCGTATTCGTTCTCGCCAGGTTCTCCCGATCGATTATACCAGTTAAAATAGCCACTGGATGTGCAGTAACGCACACGCGTGAATGCCGCCACGCTCAACAGTTGCCGTTGGATACCTTTTTTGAACGGTTCGCGTACTGGAAAATCACGAGCATGGATACGTCGGCTAAATTCCATCCATCCCTCACTACGAAGAATCTCCTCCGTTTCTTTTGCCCGTTTCTTACACTTCTTCAGGCCCCATGCGGGTGGAAATCCGGCATGCACCATACACCACCCAAGGCCCTCGTCGTGGTGTAATAATGGCCGATACCGTAACCAGTCAATCAGTTCATCATGATCCGGAGCAGCCAGAATTTCCTGTAAAGTATCGCGACGATACGGGCTCTCCCCCACAGCTTGCCCCAATAAATGCAAATCGTGATTTCCAAGTACGCATACGCATGCATCGCCCAGTGATTTAAGATACCGCAATACCTGTAATGAATCGGGGCCTCGATTGACCAGATCACCCACACACCACAACACGTCCCTTTCAGGGTTAAATTGAACCTTTTTCAGCAACTTTTTCAGAGGTTTGTAGCAACCCTGGATATCACCAATAGCATAAACGGCCATGTTTCAGCGCTGGCCTGAACTATTCATGAATCGCCATGATGATTGCGCCTGCCTGTGCGTGCCGCACGCAGACAGACCGGGACAAAGGAACAAGCAAGGGTATGGCAGCATTTATGAATAGTCCAGGCTAACGGAAAGCCCAAGATCCGACATTGACATGTGGCGCATGCCGCAACCCTTTGATGCGCCTGACATTCTGGAAAATCACTCATCACCAATGAGGTGAATACATGATTTTTTGAAACGCCATGCAAACCAAATACTTACGCCCTGCATCCAATGTCAATGTCGGATCTTGGGGAAAGCAGGTGGCTACCCACCTCAAGTGAATTTGCAACAGTATAGGGACATGATCTAAACAGTTCGTAGACATCAAAGATAGCATGGCGATCCCCATCGAAAACAATCAGTTTGTTGCCATTTTTTTTCGCGTCCCTTCTCTCTGAACTTTCTGATACCCGTCTCCTCGCCCTGTTGGTTTTTCGCATCCTGGTCGTCCATCCATACCCTGAACGCCGTGGTCAGAGCCATGGTGATGATGGTGAGATAGACGTGGGATCGAAAGCCATCCATACTATTTTGACGTATGCCACCGCTATCAGCCAGCGGCATCCTGCTGTCTGGATCCCATACCATCATATCTTGAACCCGAACACCGTTTCAACCACTTTTCTGATGGGCACCCTTTACGATGGCGCGTAAAGATTGCTCATGCTCATAGCCATGTGGAGGCGTCTGACACGCACTCTAAAGGCATTAGGAGCTGCAAATAAATAACATGGCCATTTCTCCATCCAGCCTATGTACCATCTTGACGCGCTGCTCTATCACAAAATATTCGATGTAGTAGAAACTGCATCTCATATTTTGTTCAATCGCATCACGACAATCTGGTACATATTCAGGCGTATAAACGGCCATGTTATTTATTTACAGCTCCTTAGCGAGTGGGCGTGAAATTTTTGCCCCGGCTAACGCCTTGAGGAACGGTCCTTATGTCGAATATCCAGATGCAAAATCGAATGGTAGACACGGACAGTGTTGATGAATAATGTCGGCTAAATTACGCCTGAAATATATCTTCAACGGTGTTTGTGCTCAGAATATGTTCTGACCAGACCAGCAATTGATCTGCATCTCCTGATTGCACACGGGCAATGGTGTCGGTATCCAATGCTCCGAATTTCAGGCGCATGAGACGAAGCAATATGCCTGCTTCACCTTTCTACATACCTTTCTGCACCTTCTTCTGTACCTTACTGCTCACCCTTCTGTATACCTTTGGCTTCCCACTCATATGTCCATTCTTTCACTCGTTCTGCTAACATCGTATCAACCTCCATTAAATCATCGATCTCCGGCAGGGTCTGACCAGGTAAACGAACAGGCAGTAACACCCGCCTGATCCATACTGCAAATGCACACCGCAACGAGGTCTGCTCCGGGGCTTTTAACCATTGGATCAATCCATGCACCAGTTCGCGTACATCCGCAAGGCTGATACTCTGCTCCAAACGAAAAATTGCTGCTACCAAATTATCTTCTGCTACACCTTGCATTTGATGGCGGCTTTCATCCAGTAGCAGATACGTCAGCGTGGGGCGGTATTTTGATAAACCACCCGGAACTTTCTGTATCAAATCCTGATAGAGCAACCCGATGTAAGTCATCAACCGTACCGCCATGAAGCGATCAACCGTGGATTGAAACTCAATCAGGATATAAACGTAAATCCATTCCTCACGGCAGCGCACCCGCCAGATGGAGAAGTTTAGACAGGATCACTCCCGAATACTACTTCATACATTCCTGTTCACCAAACACACAGTTGTTAACATGAAAGGTACCGAATTGCGCGTATAAAAGGCAGTCAACCTGAGACAGGCTGTTTTCCAATACACGGATTATTGCCGGATCAGGCTTGGGCGGGGATGTATCCGTAGGTTTTAAGGGCCCTGATCCAGCTAGGTGCGTTGCGCTTGACAGCCATGGCCTCAAAGTCGACGGTCGAATCCCGGTAACAGTCGCCGCGACTGATCATG
>VAOZ01069411.1_pt1 | contig 23287 bp, 16 predicted proteins | sample 3394041 | NCBI WGS metagenome assembly VAOZ01 (sample SAMN08290431, study PRJNA428436) | hydrothermal vent metagenome | isolation source: Deep-sea hydrothermal vent chimney | place: Indian Ocean: Southwest Indian Ridge
ACATGATCAGAATATTACTCTGTCAGATATTCTCGCTTTACAAGAGACTCTTCATCATTTAAAGATTAAAGTTGGTGATCAAGAAGTAGATTTAGAGCATGTTCAAAATAATGAGAATCTGAAAATATTGAAAGAAATCAAAGAAGGCAATTTTGATAATGTAGACAAACTCACCTTTTTAACTAACGAAATTGCTGAGATTTTAAGTAAATATCAAGGAAGTCTTTTGCTTAATGGTCTTAGCTCTCTAAGCGACGCTCAAGCGGAGAGTTTTAGTAAATATCAAGGAGTTCTTTGGCTTAATGGTCTCAGCTCTTTAAGCGACGCTCAAGCAGAGAGTTTAGGTAAACATCAAGGAGCTCTTAGTCTTAATAGTCTCAGCTCTTTAAGCAACGCTCAAGCGGAGAGTTTAAGCCAACATCAAGGTAAACTATATATTTCTGCTAAATTACAAACGCAAATAGATCAATTTAAAAAATAGGTAAATTTAATTAAATCTCTATGTCTCTACTATCTCCCGAACAATTAAATATTCCAAAAGATCTTAATTCCCAGCAAGAACTCCAACCCGGTTCTTCTCAGAATAAACCTGAGGATGATTCTAAAGATAGAAAAATCAGTTTTAGCTGTTACTCGGCAAAATTTTAAGGTGAGCAGATTAATAATTGGTGTCCGTCTTGAGGAGATAGCAGAATAATCGTAATTCAAGAGTCATTTATTATTTAATAAATGACTCTTTATTTTCTGCACAAGTCCATGAACATCATTGACATTTTTTATTTATAAGATTTAGCTAATTTTCTATTAATTTGAACCATTAATTCGGCTATTTTATCCCTATACTTTATTCCTTAAGATATTCTCTCCATTTCCCAGCTATTTTGTAAGCTCTGTCTGAGATCTTTTCCATAGTTTGTAAATTCCATCGGTGTTAGATTTCCTAGTGCCTAATGTGGTCTCACATAGTTATGGCGATGTTCATGTCTAGCTAATCTATCTTCCTGTTCTTCAAAAGTTTTACAGATATTACCCAGTTGGTAGAATTCAATTTCATCAGTTAGATGTAATCGTTCTATTCTAGGATTATTAGTATCTGTTTTTGTTCTATTTTATTTTTGTGGGCTATTTTTACTCTGTTTGATATTTTAATATCTAACAGTCGGTGTTTGCTTAGATAGCTATTGATAGTAGATGCCCCGACTTTAATATTATGATCTCTTTTTAAAACTGTTACCAACTTATTCTTAGCCTAATAATATTCTTTTCGTACTTTAATTATTTTGTCCACAGTTTTATATTTATTCATATTTTATACCTCATAATGTCAACTGTAACATGGAGGAGTGTAATTATTGCTAAATAATTATTAATAATGATATAATAGAAATAATGTTTAGTGAGGTTTTTAAAACTTTATTTTTATTAAGTAGGTTTAATTTATATTTTATAATTTAATAAATTATGTCCGACAAAACTTATTTAAAGATTCTTCAAGGGGGAATCATTGCTTCTTTATTAGTAGTCTTCTTGGTGTTTTCTAATTTATTATTTCCTTATATTACCTCCAAACAATTACCTTTTAATATTCTAATGGAATTTTTATTGGTAATTTGGCTAGTTTTTATTTGGCGTTATCCTAAGTATCGTCCTAAAAAGAGCTATATTACTTGGGGTTTAGTGGTTTATTTTTTAGCTATTCTAATAACCTCATTTACTGGAGTTAATTTTACTCTAAGTTTTTGGGGTAATGCTGAGCGCATGTTGGGATTCTTTTCTTTAATCCACTTCTTAATATTCTATTTAATTTTAATTACGGTTTTTCGTTCCTGGCGTCAGTGGCGTACTCTACTAATTTCTTCGGTGATTATTGCGGTTATTGTCAGTCTGAGATTTCTTACCTTTAATACTTCATTAGTTTTTAAGCATTTAGCTGTTTATAGCACGATTGGTAATACTGCCTATGTTAGTGGTTATCTTATATTTAATCTTTTTTTCAGTTTAATCTTGTGGCTACGTAGTGAAAAAAAATGGTGGCGTTGGCTGTATGCGGTGGGAGCAGTAGTTATGCTTCTAGAGTTTTGGGCGGCTCACACTTCAGGAGCTATTATTGGTCTATTTTTGAGCATTTTATTATTATTTCTATTGCTAAGTCTAACTCATAGGAGTAAAACTTTACGTCGTAGTGCTTTAGCAGTTTTAGTGGTGGTAGTTATTGGGGTAGTGGCTATATTCTTGCAATATAGATCTAGCTGGTTCCAACATAGTTTTCTAAGGAATTTAACTACTGAAAAGTCAACCTTTCAAACTCGTTTAATTTCTTGGAAGAGTGCTGCCGATGATTTTAAGTATCATCCTTGGCTGGGAGTGGGGATTGGTAATTATGCTATTATTTTTGATAAACATTTTGATGCTAGTTTTTATAATTATGCTACTAGTGGAACTTATTTTGATCGGGCTCATAATAATCTAATTGATATTACCTCTACCACTGGTCTGCTTGGCTTATTAACCTACCTTAGTATTTTTATTGCCATTATTTATTATTTATTTAAAAAATTTAAACAAAATGGTGGCTATGCGGGGATGGGTGATGAGGGTGAAGCTAGAAATTTGGAAATTATTGTTATCACCGCCTTACTCACGGCCTACTTTATTCAGAATCTAGCGGTTTTTGACTCTTTGGTAACCTATATGGGACTGATGATTATCTTTGCTTTTATATATTGGTTAGTGCTGGATACTTCTAATACTGAGGCCTCAGAGGCGGAATTGAGTTTGGAAGGTGATGTTAAGTCTAATACTGGTGATCTGAAAAAAAGAATTTGCACCCTAAGCTCTAAGTGGGAATGGCCAGTGTTAATTATTTTAATTATTTCTTCTTATATTTTTGCTAGTCAATATAATATTAAACCTTGGCGCATGTTTATTGGCAGTATTCAAGGTTATAGCAAAATAATCAATGGTAACTTTGCTGGTGGCTTTGCGGACTATCAGCGGGCTTTAGTAGGTACTCATTTAGATCACGATGCTAGGGTAACTTTAATAAATCTAGTTGATTCTAACCCTAGTATTTTATATTCTTTACCTAAAAATCAAGTCAAATCTGACCTAGATTATGTAGTCTCTTTAGCTGAAAAAAATGTGGCTATAGCTCCTCTGGATAGCTTGACTCAAATGCAATTTGCTCAGATTCTAGAAGTGGCAGCTAGATTTAATTATAATAATCCTAAGGAGTTTAGTACTTATTCAAATCGTGCTCTACAAGCCATTAATCGCTCTATTGCCGCTAGTCCAGGACGAGTATCAGTTTATTTAGTTAAGGCTCAAATACTTTTGGTGGCTGGAAAGAAAGCGGAAGCTATAAATACTGATAAGTATGCAATTAGTCTAAATCCCCACTATTATGAAGGTCATTGCCGTTTAAGTCAACTGTATTATTCTTTGAAGGACGCTAATGATATGAGTACAGAATTAAGCTCTTGCTTAGATTTAGGCGGAATTCACACGGTTCGTTCTAATTCCTTTTTAGCTAGTGCCTTAAGTTATTTTGCCTCTAAACATAACTATTCTAAAGCTTTAAGTGTAGCAGAACGTTTAAGCGCTCTAAACCCTCATGATGCTCAAATTTCTATGAATTTAGGAGAATTATATCTAATTAATGGGGAAGGCTCTAAAGCTGAACTTAATGCTCAACGAGCCATTTCAATAGATAAAAAATTAGAAGTTAATTGGCGAGAATTTAAGAATATGTTTAAGGCTTCTTTGCCAATCTCTAAACCCTAAGCTAGTTCCACTTATTCTTTGAAATAGAGAAATAAAAAAAATATAAATAAGAATCAGACCTGATGGTCTGATTTTTTTTAATTCTTAAAACCTTTAAAAATTGAAGTTTTTTTGATTTTAGTAATTTTAAATCTTTAAGAATAATTTAATTTGGTATCAGGAGTGCTTTGCTATAGTGAAGAAGCTAATAATTTTAAAGTTTAATTCTATGTTTAAATTAAAGTCGTATCTAGGGCGAGTGAAAAGAATTTTTGCTAGGAATTCGTTTATATCTGCAACTAAAAAATATTTAAGATCTCGTTCTTTGGTGGATAAAATAGTTCTATTTAGTGGAATTAGCGTTGGTATATTAATTAGTTATATGCTGATTGCTTTTTGGTCAGTGAGCCCAGCGGAATTGGCCTTGGCTCAGTTGAAAGATTCTTGGCAACAAAAGACTCTTTGTCATGAGGCTTGTAGCTCAAATCGTTGGCGTCTAGAAAAAATTATTATCTTAGCTTTACGAGCTGATTTTTCCAAAAATAATTTTAAAATTCCCCTTGAGTCCCCTTTGGCTAAAAGTTTACAGCATGATTTTAAAACTGAACAGCAAATACCTGGTTTTCAAGAGAGAATAGTGAATATCTGGCGTCAAGCAGTGGGAAAAGATCATCCCGCTTTATATTTAAAAGAATACTTAAGCTATAGTCAGGCTAATAGCTTGGTACAGACCTCAATTATTGATTCCTTTAGTTCATTTTCTCTAAGCTCTTCTACTGATTCTTTAGGTTTAAAAGTTGCTTCACCTTTAACTTATTATTTTAAGCTACTTAGTAGCGGTAACCCAGCTCTGCAACAGGCGGCAATTCAAGCTCTGAGTGCTTATTCTAATAAGAGTCAAGATTTTTCCGAGGAGCAATTAGTAGTGATAAAAAAAATAGTTCTAAATCCTAAAATTAATAATCATTTACGTCAATCTTTAGTTTTGTTATTAAGCGACTATTATCCTTTATTTTCTAAGAAAAGTGCTGATATTTTATTAAAGGTTTATAACTTAAAATCTAGTGGTGATGTTATTAGCAGAGTTTTTGCAGCAGATATTTTAAATCAAAAGGCTCAGGCTAATTTAGTTCTAGAGACAGTTAGTAGTGCTAAATGGCGGGAGTATTATAATAATTAATCAATAATATTATGAAGAAAATAAAATTAATATTAGGACTAATAATTTCTATTTTTTTACTATTAGCACCTTCTTTGTCTTGGGCGATGTCTCCAGGTACCCTATTATATAGAACTTCCAATAACGGAAAAATGTATGGCTATAGCGATGATCCTCTTATTTATGCTGAACGGGGAATTATAAAAGGTATTAATCCTGGCCATGTAGGAATCTATATTGGTAAGGAAAATGGTCAAGATTATATTGTAGAGACTATGAGCAATGGAATTGTTAAAACTTTGGCTAAATATTTTGTAAATTCAGCTAATGGTGAAGTATTTTTAGGAGCTAAAATACCTAAAATTGCCAATGCTCTACAAACTGCTAAAGTGGTGGCTATGGCTAAAAGTTTAGTAGGAAAGCATCTAGGCTATGATTTTGATTTTAAACATCAAAAAGGCCCAGATAGTGGAGAGTGGACTTGTGTGGGACTAACTGAAAAATTATATGAGAGTGCTAATATTTCTAATCCTAATAATTTAGCGGCTTTAGAATATGATCCAGAATATTATGCTGTAGATATTACTCCTGATGGTTTTGATAATTATAGTATTATCAATGCTCGTGGTGATGTTTTTTCTAAAGATAAAGAATTCTCTAAAATTGCCCGTAGAACTGATTTGATTCTACCTGCTCCAGAATTCATTGGTTTTAATGTGGGGGTAGAATATCAGGATGAACGTTATATATTCTTGCCTTATACTCAGTTTTTACAGAAAAGTTTAAAGTCAGTAGTAGCGGATATTCCACTTTCTAGTGATTTTAATGATCAAGATTTTAGGGGAATAGTTAATACTAAAGCTATAGTCCTGCGTTGGAGTTTAATTAATAATCCTTTATCTAGTATTAAAAATCTAACTAAACGAGCCATAAAAACTGCCTCTAAACTAGCGATCAAAACCAAAGAATTGGCTAAGAATTTAGGGGCTAACATTTTTGGTTCTAATTCTTTAGCAGAAGTTATTATAGATACTAGCTCAATTTCTAAAACCAAGACCACTAAAGTTTTCAATCCTTTACTTACTAAGAAGGGAGGCACTAAATCAAACAAGACTAAATCCCAGAAAAAGACTAATAAATCTAAGCCTTTAGTTTCTTGGCCTAGCATTAAAGTTAATAAATCTTTAGTTAAAAAACTGGTTAATAGACCGAGCGTTTCTAGCCAGAAAACTTTGTATAATAAATCAGATCTATATTCCTCAACAAATTCTGGAAAAATTATATTTGATGATACTACCTCTGTCAGTCAAGCTGCGCATCCAGAAATAAGAATTGTTCATGAGACTACTAGTTCTATCCCTGTCCCTCCCTATGCCACTGCTTCTACCTCTACAAGCAGTCTAGCTCCAGTTTTGAATACTAGTAACGAGAGTGAGGATAGTGGCGGAGCAGATACTTATTCTAATAAAATTATCAATGAAGCAGTTGTAGTACATAATTGGCCTAGATTAGCTAAAATAAATAGAATATATGCTAGTGCCAATAATGATTTCATAGAATTAATCAATACCACTGATCATGATTTTGATTTAGCTACCGCTAACTATCGTTTAGAAAAAACTAAAACTGCTGAGAATCCTAGTATTATGATACGTATAGGGAATTCTGTTGATGGTGCTTATCCTGGAGGTACAGTGATAAAAGCGCATGGTACTTATTTGATTGTACGAGCAGATGCTAGTAATTATTATAGGAATAAGGCTGACGCTTTAGCTATTCGTAAAGAATTTTCTTGGAATGATTCTGCCTATACTCTATATTTAGCTGCGGGAGCAGTTAGTTCTAGTGCTGACCCTGATATTATTGATGCAGTAGGTTTTGGGACCAATGCTAGATACTTTCAAGGACAGCAACCCGCTCTAGCCATTAAAGATAATTATATTTTACAACGAATAAATTTTAGTAGTAATAATCAAGCGGATTTCAATCTAATACCAGCTAGCGATCCAGAATCAATAGCTATCATCGCTGCTGCTGCTGAGCTAGCTAGTAGCAATGTTGCTTCTAGTGAGGAAATAGCTACCAGTAGCGAAGAAGTAGCTACTACTACTGATGAAATAGCTAGTTCTAGTGAAGAAATAATTATTAATATGAATACTGCCACCAGCAGTGAACAAACAGCTACCAGCAGTGAGGAAATAGCTACTAGTAGCGAAGAAATAGCCACTAGCACTGAAACAGTATTAAATGCTCCTGTAGTCCTTATTAACCAGATTTATAGTACTGGTAACAATGATTATTTAGAATTACTTAATCCTAGTGATGATGATCTTGATTTAGCCTTTTGGTCTTATCGCTTAGCAAAATCTAAAACTGCCCTAGCTCCTAGCCTAGTGATGCGCATAGGTAATTTAGAGGATGGAGTTTATCCTGGAGGTACAATAATAAAAGCACAGGGTACTTATTTAATTGTGCGAGATGATGCTAGTGATTATTATAAAAATAAAGCTGACGCCATTGCTACTCGTGAAGAGTTTACCTGGGCGGATTCTGGTTATAGTTTCTATTTAGGTACTGGACCGATAAGCTCTAGTACTGACCCTGATATTAAAGATTTAGTAGGCTTTGGACCAGAAGCAGTATATTGGCAAGGCAATGCCGCTGCTTCAGCCATTGCCGAAAATTATATTTTAAATAGAGTATCTCAAAATAATAATAATGCCGAAGATTTTAATTTAATTTTTTCTGACGATCCCTCTATTATTATTGACCCTACCCTGTTTGATCCGCCAATCGTTGATGCTAATTTGGATCTATTTATTCCTCCTATGAGTTTATTATCTATGGGCATAACACAGATTTGGCATTTTGAACAATGTTATGGTGCGGGTCATTGGGCGGTGGGAAAATGGGATTGTGCTCGGGAAGTGAATTATAATTATGATAAATTTGAAGCTCCTCTAAGTCCAATGCTTAGTCTAAATAATTCTTCTTTTAGCTTTTATTATAAGGCTTCTTCAAATGCCCCTCGTCTAGATTTCCGTTTAACTAATTCCGCTGATGATCATCTACTACTCATTCTAGACCCTGGGATGATAACTGTTGAAGGTTTGCCTAATTCTGAGTGGCGCTATTATATACCAGAGCTAATTTTTGATAATAAGTGGCATCAAGCTTATTTAGTAGTTAATCAATTAGAGGATTATTGGGCAGTTTATATTGATGGACAAGAAGTTATTCGTCAAATATTTTTTGCTGATTTGCCAAGTTTTTCCAATTTAGAGATGGGCGATGATAATGGTCCGACTTTATTTGACGAATTAGTAGTCTGGAATCGGGCTTTAAGCCCAGGAGAGATTATGAATAATTATTTAGTAGATGTTCCGTATAGTCCTAGGACAGATCGTGAACTACAAGTAGCTGCTCAATTGCTTCATTCTTGGAATTTTGAGGAAGATTATGGCACTAGTACTATGGATAATATTGATTTTTCACTGTTAGAGGTTGATCCAGACTTATGGGTGGGGCATAGTCATAACAATTATGCTTTAGGACTAAACATTGGTAAAGAATACTCTTTAAATTTTGATCAAGCTATTATTTCTCCAGATTTATCTTTAACTTTTTGGTGGCGCAATAGTTCCTATCCTGATGGTGGTCGTACTCATATCTATTTAACTGCTGGAGCGAATAATGATGAGAATATTTTTGCTTTGTTAGCTGATTATTACCGCTTAGGTTTCTGGTTTAACAATCAGTATGGAATTTTGGCTGAAGGGATTGATAAAGCTATTCCTTATGATGATGTTTGGCATAATTTAGCTTTAGTATATGACTCCTATCGTTATCGTTTAAATTTTTATGTGGACGGAGAGATCAAAGCTAGCTCTTCACTAATACGTCTGGCAGATGGACAAGAAATTACTGGTCTGCGGATTAAACAAGATAATTTTACAGCGGAACTGGATAGTTTAAATGTTTATAGCGGAGCTTTATCTCCAGGACAGATAAAACAACTTTATCTAGACACAAAATAACTATAATATTTCATATTAACACCTCCTAATTAGGTTATTTAGGGGGTGTTGATACTTAGATTTCTACTTGCTTTCTTTCCAATTTTGTTGTAGCATATAGGAGTTATTAGGGTAAGTGGGCGATTACTTTATTTATAGAATAATTTATTATTTTATAGACTAAGAGGAAAGTCCGGACTTCATTTCGGGATAGTTTATCCCGATAAAACGATAATGGGTAACGCCCACCGGTTCGCTTAGGCGAATTAGGGAAAGTGCCACAGAGACAATACTAATTCTGGAATATTTAACAGAATCAAAGGTGAAAAGTAATCGGATGAGATAGCCTATTTTACTGGTTGGTAAGATGGGTGAAGGCTACTGATTTCGGCCTTCGGTGACGAAGTGCCGTGGTAAACCCTATCGGAAGCAAGAGCAAATTGGTATTTTTTAAAAAAGATATCAAAAAAAGTGGCTCGCTTGAGTCTCTTAGTAATAAGAGACCTAGATAAATGATCGCTAGAACAGAATCCGGCTTACGGCTGCCCTAATAATTCTAGTTTATAATCAATTTATATATGAAAAAAATTGAATTATTTTTTTCAATTTTATTTATTCCAGTTGATTTTATTTTTTTAGTTTTGGCTGGAGTCTCCGCTTATTATTTAAGATTTTCTGCTTGGTCGGTCAGTCATTGGCCGATAATTTTCAATTTGCCTTTTCCGGATTATTTTAAATTACTCCTTATTATTTCTGTACTGTGGATCATTATTTTTTTCTTATCTGGTCTGTATCAAATTCATAATTCTCGTCGTTTAGCTTTAGAACTACAAAAGATATTTTTGGCTAGTTCTACTGGATTTGCTTTAGTGGCTATAATTATTTTTTTTCAACGTGAATTTTTTGATTCACGTTTTATTGTTTTAGTGGGTTGGGCCTTAGCTATTATCTACATTAGTTTAGCTCATGCTTTTATTCGTTGGCTTCAACGTCGTTTATTCTTCTATAATTTAGGGGTTCATAAGGTAGTTTTAATAGGTAATTCTAAAACTACTGAAAGTTTAATTGCTGAGTTTGCTAGTAATAGACAATCGGGTTTTAAAGTGGTTAAACGATTACGAGATTTTAGTTTAGAGACTTCTAAAGAATTAATGGAATTTATAGCTAATCATCAAGTTGACGAGGTAATTCAAAGTGATCCGAATTTGAGTAAAGTTGAAACTTTGCGATTGTATGATTTTACTAATGAGAACCAACTTACTTTTAAATATGTAGCGGATTTATTGGAGGTTAAAGTGTTGCGAAGCGAAGTAGCGGAAATTATTGGTATTCCGATAGTAGAAGTGAAAAAAACTACTTTAGAGGGTTGGGGGCGTATTTCTAAACGAATATTTGATATTATTATTTCTGGACTTTTAATTATTATTTTTTCGCCTTTACTTCTGGTAACGATTATTAGTATTTTACTTGATTCCAGAGGTCCATTATTTTTTTCGCATCGGGACGATGGCTCTTGTCTTACCCGTATTGGTGAAGGAGGTGTTCCTTTTAAATACTTTAAATTTCGCTCTATGATCCCTAATTCTGATAGCATGCGTTATAATGAATTAGCAGATCGTAATTTGCGGGTTGATGGTCCAATGGTAAAGATAAAAGATGATCCTAGAGTAACTAGAGTAGGGAAGATTATTAGACGTTGGTCTATTGATGAACTTCCCGAATTGTTTTTAGTATTCATTGGACGAATGAGCTTAGTTGGCCCGCGCCCTCATTTGCCAGAAGAAGTAGCTAAATATGAAAATTATCATAAGAAAACTTTAACTATTAAGCCTGGGATTACGGGTTTAGCTCAAGTTTCTGGTCGTAGTGATCTATTGTTTGAAGAAGAGGTTAAGTTGGATATTTATTACATAGAGAATTGGTCATTAATTTTGGATATTTCTATTTTATTTAAGACCCCGCTAGCAATTTTTAAACATCGGGAAGCAGAATAGATTTTAAAAGTTTTTATATTATAAACTCAATTATATTTTATGAAGGTAGCTCTTATTCATGATCATTTAGCTCAGGACGGCGGAGCAGAAAAAGTTTTACAGGTTTTAGCTGAGATGTTTCCCCAGGCCCCTATTTATACCTTATTATATGAGCAGAGTAATGTTAATAAATATTTTAAAGATCGTCATATTGAAACTTCTATTATCCAAAAGTTACCCGGTGGAGTAAAACATTATCAATGGTATTTATATTTTATGCCGATTGCTGTAGAGTTTTTTGATTTGCGAGGTTATGATTTAGTCATTTCTGATACTAGCTCTTTTGCCAAAGGAGTTATTACTGGTCCAGATTGTCTACATATTTCTTATTGTCATACCCCTACTCGTTATTTATGGAGTGATACTCATCAATATATTAATGAATTAAAGTATAATAAGTGGTTTAAAAAAATCATTTCTTTAGTTTTAAATAGAATTAGAATCTGGGATCGTTTAGCTGCGGATCGGGTAGATTTATTTATTGCTAATTCCAAAACTGTTCAAAAGCGTATTGCTAAATATTATCGCCGAGAATCTACCCTTATTTATCCGCCGGTAGAAACTCATAAATTTTTCATTAGTGAGGTAGCCACTCAGGCTCCAGCAGAGCATTATTTTTTAGCTGGTTGCCGTTTAGCCCCTTATAAACGAATTGATTTGGTAATTGAGGCTTTTAAACAGCTGGGTGATAGCTATAAACTAAAAATTTTTGGTGATGGTGTAGATTTAAAACGTTTAAAAAAGCTAGCTGGTACTAGCCCCAATATTGAATTTCTGGGAAGAGTGAGTGAAGAAAAAAAAGCTCAACTATTTAGTAATGCTCAAGCCTTTATCAATCCTCAAGAAGAAGATTTTGGTATTACGGTTGTAGAATCAATGGCTAGTGGTCGTCCAGTGATCGCTTATTATAAAGGGGGAGCCCGAGAAACTATTATTGCTGGGGAGACTGGTTTGTTTTTTAAGGAAAATACTGCCCAATCACTATTAGAAGTTATTCGTAGTTTTCGTTCTAATAATTTTAATCCTGAAAAGATTCGGGCTTATGCTGAACGTTTTTCGGTAGAGAATTATAAAACTAAATTGAGAGAATTTATTGAGAAACATAAAAACTATTTAGTTAATGAATAATTATGAAAATAGGCGTTGATATTAGAGTTTTAATGGATAAGTATTATAGCGGGGTAGCAGAATACACCGCTAATTTATTATCAGCTATTTTAGCTCAGGATAGCCATAATGATTATAAATTATTTTATAATTCTTTTAGTAATTTAGATGATCGCTTACAGGTTTGGAATCGTCCGAATAGTAAACTTATTGGGACTCATGTTCCTAATAAAATTTTTAATTATATATTGCAAAAAATATTTTTTTATCCCAAATTGGATAAAATATTAGGAGGCGTGGATATTTTTTGGTCGCCTCATTTTAATTTCAGTAGTTTTAGCTCTGGTGTCTCTGGTTTAAAAAAAATAATTACTGTTCATGATTTATCTTTTTTAAGGTATCCAGAGTTTTTTAGTGCACGAAAGAATTTTTGGCATAGAGCTTTAGGGGTTAGAAAAACCTTATTACAGGCCGAGGCCATCATTGCTGTCTCTGAGAATACTAAGCGAGATATTATAGAATTAACTGGGATAAAGGCGGAAAAAATTCACCTAATATACTCGGGGAATAATTTAGTAAAACGAAAAGTGAGTGATAGTGAAAAACAAGAATTCTTACATAAATATAAGCTTTCTGGACCAATAATTTTATATCTAGGCAATATTGAACCGCGTAAAAATATTAAAGGTATAATTACTGCTTTTAATATCTTAGGGTCTTCTTATATAGTTAATCAGAAAAAATTAAAAGATCTTAAACTAGTTCTAGCTGGTGCCAGTGGTTGGAAAAATAAAAAAATTTATCAAGCTCTTAGAAAATCCCCCTTTCGCTCTAATATTCTATCTTTAGGTTATGTTAGCAAACGAGAACGAGAGATTTTATATAGTATATCTTCCGTATTTGTCTATCCTTCCTATTATGAAGGTTTTGGTTTTCCTCCGCTAGAAGCTATGACCTATGGTCTGCCCGTGGTTTGCTCTAATAATTCTTCTGTACCAGAAATTGTCGGAAAAGCCGCGGTAATGATTAATCCCTTAGAGCCCCAGGAGATAGCTGAGGCGTTATATCAGGTTTTGACTAAACAAGATTTACGCCGGCATTTAATTGCTGAGGGTTATATTCAAGCCGAGAATTTTTCTTGGGAAAAAACCGCTGGACAATATTTACAAGTATTTACAGAGCTCTATGAACAATAGAAAGAATATTAAAATAAAAAAGATAGATCTAAGTATTAAAGATTCTTTGTTTACTCCAAAAATTATTAAGCATAAAAAATCTAAAATTATTCCTAAAGTGCTAGTGGCTATGTCTGGTGGGGTAGATTCTAGTGTGGCGGCACAACTTTTGAAAAATAAAAATTACGAAGTGGCAGGAGTTTTTCTACATTTTTGGCGAGATCCTTTAGCTGGAGCCGCTCGGGAAAATAGCTGTTGTTCTATAGCTTCATTTTTAGACGCTCAAGCGACCGCCCAAAAGATTGGCATTCCTTTATATACTTTTAATTTTTCTGAAGCTTTTAAAACTACAGTAGTAGACAATTTTTTAAGCGAATATCAATCTGGGCGAACTCCTAATCCTTGTGTAGTTTGTAATAAACAAATTAAAATAGGTCTGCTGTTAAAACAAGCTAAGTCTTTAGGTTTTGATTATATAGCCACTGGGCATTATGCTAAACTTAAATCAGTGCGAGGAGAAACTCAATTATTTAGGGCTCGTGATAAAAAGAAAGATCAATCTTATTTTTTATATACCTTTAGCTCTCAGGAATTAAAGTCTATATTATTTCCTATCGGGGCTTATACTAAACCTCAAGTACGTAAATTAGCGGAAAAATTTGGACTTAAAGTTGCTAGCAAACCGGAGAGCCAAGATATTTGTTTTGTTTCTGGTTCACATAATAATTTTTTAAAAAGGTATTTGAGCCTGAAATCTGGGGATATTCGTCTTTTAGATAATGATAAGAAAATCGGTGAGCATCAGGGCTTAGCTTTATATACTATTGGTCAGCGACGGGGCTTGGTAGACGGTACGGGACCATATTATGTAGCTAAATTTGATTATTCTCGTAATATTCTGTATGTAGTTAAAAAATTAGATGAACAAGCTTTGTACAAAAAAGAATTAATAGCTCAGAAAATTAATTGGCTAAATGGTAGTGCTCCGGATAAAAGTTTAAAATGTCAAGCAGTTATTCGTTATGGTCATCAGCCCGAGAATTGTAGTCTTAGTCTTTTAACTAAAAATAAATATTTAGTTAAGTTTTCTAGCCCTCAGCGAGCTATTAGTCCTGGACAGAGTATAGTGTTTTACGATCAAGAAAGAGTTCTGGGTGGAGGAATTATTGCTAGTTTAGCTTAATTTAAATTATTAATTTTGAGAGCTGTACTGTTTATGAAAAAAATAGATGTTTTAACCCAAGGGTCAATTCTAAAATCATTAATAAGCCTATCAGTCCCAATAATATTCGCCAATATTTTACAAACCGCCTATCAATTGACTGATACTTTTTGGGTGGGAAGACTGGGTAATGTAGCGGTTGCGGCTATTTCTATTAGTTTTCCTATAATTTTCTTTATTATTTCTCTAGGTGGTGGTCTAGCTATGGCTGGAACTATTTTAGTGGCACAGTATAAAGGGAAAAATAATAGGGAAGCGGTAGATCATATTACTAGTCAAACTTTAATGGCGGTAGTAATTATATCTATAATTCTAGCTATTATTGGTTATTGGTTTTCTCCTTATATTATAGGATTGATGGGGGTAAAATCAGCAGTCTTAACTGAGGCCATATCTTATCTTAAAATATCTTTTATTGGTATGACTTTTGTGTTTCTGTACATGGTCTTTCAGTCTTTAATGCGAGGAGTGGGAGATGTTAAAGTTCCAGTATATATTGTATTAGGTACGGTTCTACTTAACCTTATTTTAGACCCTTTATTCATTTTTGGTTATGGTCCTATTGCCGCCTATGGGGTTAGTGGAGCGGCTTTAGCTACGATTGGTACTCAGGGTTTAGCCGCACTTATTGGTATGATTCTGCTATTAAAAGGTCGACATCATATAAAATTACATTTGAATGATTTAAAACCAGATTTTTCTTTAATTTCAAAAATGTTTCGTATTGGATTACCAGCTTCTATTGAACAATCTAGTAGAGCCTTAGGAATAATTGCTATAACTTTCTTAGTCGCTTCTTTTAATACTTTGATCATTGCTGCCTACGGTATTGGTATTAGAATACTTAGTTTTATTATCATTCCAGCGTTAGGTTTATCTATGGCTACCTCCACTTTAGTTGGTCAGAATATTGGTGCTGGAAAAATTGAGAGAGCCGAGAAAATAGTTAAGCTCAGTTCGGTTATTGGTTTTATAGTGCTTAGTATAGTGGGAATTATAATCTTTATATTTGCTAGACAAATTTCTGCTATTTTTATTCCTAAGGAAATTGGAACCATTGCCGTTAGTGCTTTATTTATAAAGATTATGGCTTTGAGCTTTGGTTTTGTCGGAGTTCAGCAAGTTTTAAGTGGAGCTTTTCGGGGTTCAGGCAATACTTTAACTTCTATGACTCTGTCGCTTATCTCTTTATGGCTATTACGTCTGCCCATTGCTTATGTCCTGTCAAAATATACTGGCTTATCGGAATTGGGTATTTGGATTGCTTTTCCAGTAGCTAATGTTATAGGATTTACTATTTCTATCATTTGGTTTACTCGGGGGAGCTGGAAGCATAAACAGATAACTAAGGGACTTAAAATGTTCTCTGGGAATAGAGCTTTAGAAGATACTATAAAAGAAACGATTATTGAAGAGGGTTCGGCTTAATTATTTAGTATTTAGAGTTTTTGAGAGTTATTGTCTATAATTTCTATTTCTAAGCAAAAATGGCCTTATTATGCTAATAAAGTCATTTTTTTTGTTTCTGTATTTATATTTAGAATATTAGAGCTATTTAACTAGATTTTTGTGATGGAGCTGGTTTTACTTTTATTTTGCAACTATTAGGATCTTGTATTTTTTTAGCTAGCAAAAATATAGAGAATAATATAATAGCTATGCTTAATAAACCGAATTCCTGTCCCTTCAGAGGCAGGACTCCGATAAAACCAGCAGTGGCTCCCAGACCAAAAATAGATGACAAGATAACTGAACCACAAGAGGCACAGCCCACTCCTATCAGTCCGCTAATAATTCCTATAACCCCTAATCCAGAAGAACGTTGCAACCTTATTCTCTTTTTTAGGTAATAGATTAATAGCGCTATATTTAAGCCAAATAATAGAGCAACTATAATAGTGAGAGTCTCAGACAAGGTAGTGAAATTAGTCTGTAAAGCTCCTAAAGAGCTTATAAGGAGTGAGAATTTTTGTTGTAGTGTATAGATATTTGATACTATAGTGGATCTAATAAATGATAAATTTGGTAGCCAAATAGCAAAGAGCAAAACACTAGCAGATACTATCAGCATGATACACCAATACCAAAAATTACTAAAAACTTCTAATAATGATTTTAAAGCTAATAGAATTAAAGAAGTCTTTTTATCTTCTATCATAGATTTTTATTGTTTTAGGTGATTCAACTCATTATTGATAATCTGGGTAAATACACTGGTAGGTTGAGCTCCATAGATGCTCTGGGTACCAATGACGAATCCTGGAGTACCATTAATCTTGAATCTTGAGCCCTCATTTTTATCCGCTTCATCTTCTTGTAGGAATTGAGCTTGTTTCTGAGTCATCAGTTGTGATACTTTATTAGCGTCAATCCCCGGGATAGTAGCCGCTAATTTTAAAATATCAGCTCTAGTGCCCCAACCACTGTTTTCCTCATCTTGTTTAGCATACATAGCTTGGTGCCATTGAAAGTATTTAGTAGGGTAGAGTTCCCATATAGCTCTTCCAGCTACGCCAGCGATTCTGGAATCTGGTCCTAAAAATTGGAAATTCTTGAATACTATTTTAAGTTTTCCAGTTTTGACATATTTATTTACTAGGATTGGTAAAGTATTAGTTTCAAAACGTTTACAAAATGGACACTGGAAGTCAAACCAGTAGGCTAGCACCACCGGAGCATTTGCTTTACCAATGAAAGCTTCTCCAGCTGTACGTACGTTTTTAATATTTATGGCTGTAGGCGGTGGCGAGGTAACTTGTGAAGGAATATTATCATTGAGGGCGGCGGAATTTTTTGAAGAAGTACTCCGATTATAATATATCATAACTCCAGCGATTAAAATTCCTGATAGCAGGATAGCTAAAGGTATAAGATAGACATTTTTTTCTTGATTAGACATATAATTTTATTTAATTCTGAATAGTTTGTTTTTTTATTAACACAAAATACTACTTTTAAAAATAAAAGAAGTATTTACAATTTTTTAATTTACTCTATTTTCACTACAGTGAGAATTTGTGAAGCTCGATTAGCGAGTAAATCATCTGAGGAGGATAAAGGACCATTCCTCTGTCTGGTTAGATCAAAGTTGCTGGGAGTAATATTAATTGAAGTTTGAACTAATTTTTGTTTATTTTTGTTAGAAGTTTTATTACTGCTTAAAATTGAAAAATTATTTTGATTTATTAAAGTCGTTCTGCCAGCATGACAAATTAGAGGAGAATAATGGCTAGAAGTAGGAATTATTTTACCATTCTTCACTAGATTGGTTTGAGCAGGAGAAATGGCTTTAGCTAGGGCAATATGACAAGGAAAAATACTGAAAGTAAACAGAGCTATCAGACTAAAAATAAAAAAGTATTGTTTAATTTTTGAAAATATATATTTAGTTCTCATATTGACTATCATAATACAATAAGCGCCTTAGCACAAGCTGGCTTTAGCTATTAATTCTGCTAGTTTCTGGCCTCCGGAAAAGCTAATCAAAATAGTTATTGGAATTATTTAATTTCTCTGTTATTATAGAAATAGGTGATGAGGTTCACTACAATTGTCTATAAGACTAATGACCTCTATGATTAAATAGGGGTTTTTAATAGTTTTATTCTTATAGAAAAATATGCTTGATTTATATTTACAAAATAAAAAAAAGGTTGCTGATAATTTATTAGAATTGATTAATTTAGCTAGTACTAAGCGAATTCAAGCCATAGGGCAGAATTTGCGAACTAAATTGGCAGCTGATCTATTCTCTTTAGTGGTAGTTGGACAATTTAAACGTGGTAAAACTACTTTTATCAACGCTTTGCTAGCTAAAGATTTATTACCGACGGCTATCATTCCCCTAACTTCAATTATTACTATACTTAGATATGGAAGCAGTTTAAAAATTATTACTTTTTTTGAGAATGGTTCAGAGCAGGAGATTGCTCTAGAGGATTTAGCTCTGTATATCACTGAAAAATATAATCCTAAAAATGAAAAGAAAGTTCATCGGGTGGAAATTACTTATCCTTCTTTATATTTAAAAAATGGAGTTCAAATCATAGATACTCCGGGGATTGCTTCAGTGCATGAACATAATACCCAAACTACTTATGATTATTTACCGCGAGCAGATGCAGCTATATTTTTAGTGGGAGTTGACCCTCCGCTCACTCAGGCCGAGCTTTATTTTTTACGAGATCTTAAAGGTTTAATAAGTAAAACTTTTTTTGTCCAGAATAAGATAGATATTGTCAATATTGCTGATCGTGAGGAATCACTAGCTTTTAGCAAAAAAATAATAGAGGAGGAAGCCGGGTTTAAGGATATAAAAATATATCCCCTCTCTGCCCGGGAAGCTTTAGTTGGAAAGATTGAAAATAATCCACAAAAGTTGAAAGAAAGCGGTCTATTAAGTTTTGAACAATCTTTGGAAAAATTCTTAATGAATGAAAAAGGAGAAATATTACTTAAATCTACTATTTCTAAGGTAAATAGTCTTATTAATGAAGAGTTATTACTAGCTGAATTGGAAGAAAAATCTCTTAGTTTACCTTTGCAAGAATTAGAAAATAAACTTTCTAGCTTAAAAAAGTTTATTGAAGAAAGTGCTCAAGAAAAGATTGATGGTGCTCGTTTATTAGTTGAAGAAGTCAAAACTTTACAAAACGAAATTTTAATTGAAGATATTGAACGTTTAAAAGTTGAGAAAATCAAGAAATTGGAAAAAGAAATAGAGACACTAGCTAGAGAGCACAGATCTGATAGTAATCAACAATTTATTAAATTAATGAATGATTCTATTGATAAACAAATTAGGGACATTTTTAGTGCTTGGCGTCAGGAGGAAGAAGAAAGTTTAAAGAAACATTTACAGAAAATATTACAACGATTTGCCACTAAGATGAATAAAGTTATTGAACAAGTTACGCATTTTTCTGCAGAGCTCTTAGGAGTCGCTGATAGAAAGTTCTACACTCAAGAAGTTCTGCCTCCAGAAATAGAATTTAGATTTCAGACTGCTGACGAAACTGATATGTTGGGAATAATAATTAGTGTTATTAGAACCGCTTTGCCTAAAGCCTTAGCTCATAAATTAATTCTTAAGAAAGCTCAAGAAAAAGTAGAAGTAATGGTAGATCGTCATTGTGGTAAGGTACATTATGATTTTTCTAGACGTATGAAACAAATGGTGAATGATTATCGACAAAATACTACCCAGATAGTAGATTCAGTACAAGCTGAGGTTTTAAATGTTTTAGAACTTACTTTAGCAAATAAAAAAAACACCTTAGTAGAAATAAGTTCTCAGAAGACTTCAGTTAATACTAGAATAAATCGTTTAGAAGGAATGAGAAAAACTTTGAAGAGTATAAATATTGTTTCCAAATAAATTTATTTACGCTGTATAATTAAACTTGTAGTAGTTGTAATATTTTATTCTTATTAGGAATTGCCCATAAAAAAGTAGATAATCTGGGACCAGTATCTCTTCCAATAATTAGATTGTATATTATCTTAAAGAATAAAGCTTGTCTCTTTATATTTTCTTTTTTATCCAAATCTTCTCTCTTTACAATACCATAGACCAAACCATTCAGCTCTGAAATATTTCTATTAGGATTTAATTCTAATTCTTTTCTCAATTTTCTTATACTATTTAATTCTTCTTCTGACAAGGTCTTTATGTATTGAATATTTTTATTCTCTCTTAATTTTATTATTTCATCTTGATTATAATTTTCTAACCACATTTTAGCTTTTTTTAATCTATTCTCTATACTTTTTTCATCATAATTTTCTCCTTGGGCTTGTAGTAATTCAATCATTTTTTCTTTATTCCATTGTACAATTTGCCCCAAACCTACCGCCTGTCTAAAGGGAATGGGTTTGGTATATTCATTTTTTTTAACAACACCGCTGATTTCTAATGAACGTATATCAAAATCACTTAATTTATTTTGTTCTAAATTAAAGGTTTCAACTTTTCTATCAAATTCCGCATACTGTCTATAGACTTCACTATCAAAAGCTAAAGAAAAAGTTTTATTTGGTTCGGTTTTAAAGTATAACCATTTAAGTATTTGGGGAGAATATATTTCTAATAGTTTTCCAGGGGAAACACTATTTCCTTTAGATCCAGACATTTTATCTCCCAAGCCTCTAATTCCTACAAAATCATAAGCTTGGTATATTGGTGGCTCTACGGTAAAGATTTCTCTGGCAATAGCGCTTGAAGTGTCATAACTTCCTCCAGGGCTAGAATGATCTTTTCCTCCAGGTTCAAAACTCACGTTTTCTGCTTTCCATCTCATAGCCCAATCAACTTTCCAAGCCAGTTTTACGATTCTATCTTTAGTAATATCAATAGTTTCCGTTTTACCAGTGTCTAAACATTTATAAGTTACATTTTTCGCTCCGTCATAATTAATAATTTGGGTGTTGTCTTTTTTAGAAAAACGAGAATATAGAGTTATAGGATAATAGTTTTGTATGTATTTATCATCAATAATACCCTTGTTTTCTTTACCTTTCTGAGTCATGAAGGCCAGTAGTATTTTAGCTATTTTATTTCTATTTTTTAGAGCTTTTATAATCTGTTGATCATATCTGCCAGATTTATATTCTTGGGTTTGATATCTATATTCTATAGTCATATTTAAATCTTTCATACTTTTTTCAAATTCTAGTTCTTGATATTTGGCATAAGATTTATCCTCACCATCTGGTGATGGAACCACTGATAAAGGGAATCCTAAGTATTTAATAAAACGAGCGTCTATACCTTGAGGCACTTTTCTAAATCTATCAAAATCATCCCAAGAAAATATCATTTTTACTTTTTTCCCTCTTTTCTTTAATTCTTCAAACACGGCGTAAGCAGTAACCACATCTCTAAAATTACCAAAATGAATAGTGCCAGATGGACTTATTCCAGCCGCACATACATATTCATCTCTATTGGGGAATTTAGTTAGCACTCTATCAGCACAATCACTAGCCCAATGGGTTTTATTTACAAGAGTTTTTTTATTATTTTTTGTTTTAGGATTATTAGTCAAATAATTTTGCATATTTATTTAGGGAATTTGATTATTATAGAGGAGTAAATTTGTATTCTAAGTATATAGATTATTCTAATATTTAGGAGTTTATAGTCCAAGAATAGCAAAAATTTGTGCAATATACAAGTTATTGATAGAATATAGATATGAAGTTTAAGCTTAAGTAGTCTATAATATAATTCTGTATTTATTTAATTTAAAAATTATGGAAATAAGAAAAGCAAAGTTAAAAGATGTAGAGCAGATAGTTAATTGTGCCGTTAGTTTATTAAAATATCATTATAATTTTGATTCATATTTTGCTCTAGCTAAAGATATAAATAATATTTATCAAAAATATTTTAAGACTTGTATCTATTCAAAAAACTGTTACCTTTTAGTTGCAGAAGAAAACGGGAAAATTATCGCTTACGCTTTAGGTAAAATTAATTCAAGATTACCTGTATATAGGATTAAGAAGTTTGGTCTTGTTAGTGATATGTTTGTAGAAAAAAAATCTAGAAGACTAGGTATTGCCCAGTATTTTTTAATTAGGATAGATAAATGGTTTAAGGAAAAAGGATTGAGATATATGGAATTAACCGTTCATGTAAATAATGAAATAGGTAAATCAGCATGGGCAAAATATGGTTTTAAAGATTATATGATTAAAAGAAGACTGGAAGTGGGGAAGCTTAAGCTCCATTAGGTAGTTGGCTTTTCTGTATTTTGAAGATTCAACCAGAATAATAAAAGTTTACATAACATACAATATTTTGTTATAATTAATAAATAAAGTTCGGATAATAACCAGTTATATTCAATATTTTTCTGGGGCTAGTAGTAAAGTTTATATTAAACCGTTTCCCAATCACTATTATGGATTATAATTCAAGATACTCAAAAAAAGAATTTTATTGGGGTTTAAAACCTCACAATCTTGTTGTTGATTCAATCCAACATCTGCCTAAAAATGCTAAAGTCTTAGATTTAGGTTGTGGAGAGGGGAAAGATTCTTTCTTTTTGGCAAAAAGTAATTTTGATGTTACTGCAATTGATTTTTTAGAAAAAGGGATTAAAAAACTTAATGAATTTGCCAAAAAAGAAAAATTAAAGATTAAGGCAGATGTTTCGGATATAAAGTCATATTTACAAGATTGTGAGAAATTTGATGCAATCTTTGCAATGAATGTTCTTCAATTCATAGACCAGAAAAATATCTTCCAAATTATTCAGCTAATTCAATCAAAAACAAAACCAAAAGGGTTGAATGTAATTGCTTCTTTTGTTGCTGAAACTCCAAAGCAAAAGAAAGTGGTTTTGTCAAAAGGAAGATATTTTTTTGATGAAGGAGGATTGAAAGAACTTTACAAAGATTGGAAAATTCTTTTTTTTGAAGAAAAATTAGGTGATTGTGAAACTCACGGAGAACCAAGGCATAGACACTTTACTGTAAAACTAATTGCACAGAAAAAGTAACGCCCCAGAAAAATACTCTAAAATTTTCCTACGGAACGTTGCACTAAATTTTAGGTCTTCCCGTTGGTCAGACGAATATAACAGCGATTAAGAGATTACGAAGTCTTACAGACTTCTCCATCCAAATTGAATTTTTGGAGGTCGCTACTCTCCACTCTCAAAAATCCAACTTCTCTTAATCGCGATGTTATTCAAAATTCCGCTTCGCTCCATTTTGAATAACGTGCGCGGATACCTCCGCCGTCATACTCCGTTCCGCTCTGCGGAACTTCGTATAACAGCGGATATCCAAAATTTCTTTTCACA
>VAOZ01159081.1_pt1 | contig 23221 bp, 21 predicted proteins | sample 3394041 | NCBI WGS metagenome assembly VAOZ01 (sample SAMN08290431, study PRJNA428436) | hydrothermal vent metagenome | isolation source: Deep-sea hydrothermal vent chimney | place: Indian Ocean: Southwest Indian Ridge
CAAATACTCTTTAAAACTATTCATGGACGGACTCCGAAAACCGGCTGACAGATGACTCTCTCACCCCCTCTTCAGACTCATTTATGGATTGGGGAATACTTGCGCATCCCGACCGAACGTCTGGCTGCAAGCCCCGCCTGCGGGAAATGTCACCAACCCCTGTTCACCGGCCAACCGGTGGAAGTCAATGCAGCAGCTTTCCAGAAGCATATCAACCAGGGCGATATTCCGGTGTTAGTCGATTTCTGGGCCCCCTGGGGTGGCCCGTGCCGAATGATGGCGCCTTACTTTGCTGAGGCCGCAACTCAACTGAGACTTCGCGCAAGGCTTGTTAAAGTCAATACCGAGGAAGAGCAAGCCATCGGTGTACAATATGGTATCCGCAGCATTCCCACCCTAGTGCTGTTTAGACAAGGCCGGGAAATCGCCCGCCAGGCAGGTGCAACCGAGACGGGCGCCATTGCACACTGGACCTTGAACCATATCGGTCCATAACAAGCAAAAGAAAAGGCAGGTAAAATCCCGCAAAGGGCTCCGTGACGTTTTTCAAAAATTCTACGGGATTCGGTCTATTTTTCATGATTAACAAGTGTTCCACCTTTACATGCACGATAAGCCTTGGCGTTATCCTGGAACCTGAAAATTATATTCAGGTCAACAATGCATAATCCATTTAATATCTCACCTAACCTAAGGAGTTTTCATAATGCAACCCGACCATTCCGGAATTCGAAAAACATTTGCCCGCAGGCGGCTGGCAAGATTAGCCACCGGCATTTTTAGCTTTGGCCTGGGTGCCGGCGCGATGGCTCATGCAGCGCCAATCAGTGGAATCCTGCATTACAATACCGCGTCCCAACCCACGCTGGTCAACATCCCCAATTTCACGCCATTGATCAAGAAAGTGGGGGATGGGGTCGTCAATATTAGTAGCACCAGCACCCGGACAACCTCTCGGCACGCTATCGCTCCCAACCCATTTCCCCCGAATTCACCATTCCATCAATTCTTCCGGCAATTCATGGGACCACGCGCGCCGGCACATGAAAAGGTCGAGGATCTGGGCTCTGGATTCATCCTCACCTCGAAGGGTTACATCGTCACCGCCGCCCATGTCGTTCGTGGTGCGGATCATATTCTGGTGACGCTGACCAACCACAAGGTTTACCTGGCCAAGCTGGTCGGTTTATCGAAACGATACGACACCGCCTTGCTGAAAATCAATGCACAGAATCTGCCGACCGCGCCAATCGGCAATTCTTCCAATCTCCAGGTGGGTCAATGGCTGGTCGCCGTGGGCGCCCCCTTCGGTTTTTTCAATACGGTGACCCAAGGTGTCGTCAGCGCTGTCAACCGCAGCTTGCCGGATGATGAATACATTCCTTTCATCCAGACCGATGTGCCCATCAATCCCGGCAACTCCGGAGGACCGCTATTCAATATGAAGGGGCAGGTCATTGGTATTAATGATCAGATCTACACCAACAGTGGTGGCTATATGGGTTTATCGTTCTCCATCCCCATCAACACGGTCATGCGGGTCGTCAACAATCTGGCCGTACACAAACCCATTCAATTTGGCTGGCTGGGTGTGGAAATTCAGGATGTCAACACGAAACTGGCCGAGGCGCTCCATTTAAAAGCGCCCGTCGGCGCGATCATTGCTGAAATCATGCCCAACAGTCCCGCCGCCAAGGCTGGCTTGAAACCTGGCGACGTCATCGTGACTTATAACGGTGATCCCGTCTATAACGTGGGCCAATTGCCACCCTTGGTCGGCGCTACTCCGCTGGGAACCCGGGTCAAGCTGGGGATTTTGCGTAACGGCAAGCCGGAAACTTTAATGGTCACTATCGGCGCCTTACCAAAGGCCGGAAGCAGCGGCAATAGAGTCCACGCAGTAGTGAGCGGAGAGATTCCGCGCCTGCACATCCAGGTGCAGAAATTAACCCCGCATATGGCCAAGAAGCTGGGTATTCAGCATGGTGTATTGATTGATGGCGTGGGTGCAGGCCCAGCACAAAAAATTGGTATCGCACCCGGTATGGTGATTCAAGATATGGGTGAAGCACCGATCAGCTCACCGGCACAGTTCAAGCAGCTAATCGATTCGCTGCCGGTAGGGGTACCGATTCCAATCCGCATCCGTAGCGGTCAAAGCAGTTTCTATACTGTCATCGTCCTGCCACCCAAGAAATAACACCTAGCAGCGCTGGCCTGGCCCCATAAAGCCCCTCTTGACGAGGGGCTTTATGGGGCGCCACCTATGAATTACTCATTTTTTACAAGTGGATTGTTCTGCCCGGCAGACCAATCCCGCCAAACACCATCCCGATAAAGTTCCAATGGTCGGAAATGATATTTATACCGCATCTTGGGTGATGCCTCGATCCAGTAACCCAGATAGACATATGCCAGTTTGTGCCAGTGCGCTTGCGCCACTTGACTTAGAATCGCATAAGTACCCAGGGAACGTTGACTGGCGTCAGGATCAAAAAATGTATAGTTAGCAGACAGACCATTTTCCAATACATCGGTCACTGCCACCATCAATAAACGCCCCCGCTCTCTGAAGAGGAGAAATTCCGTATCGATCCGGGGCGTACACAAAAATCCACGGAACGATTCCGGTGTGGCATCGTCCATACCGCCGCCTGCATGACGGCTTTTAAGATAACGAATATACAAATCGAATAGCTCATCGCTGTAATAGGGCTTGACACGTTCGATTTGAAGATCGGCATTGCGCCTGGCGCACCGGCGCTGGCTGCGATTCATGTGCAAACGAGATACCGGGATTCTAACCGCAATACAGGACTGGCAACCCAGGCACTCCGGGCGATAAACATAAATCCCGCTGCGCCGGAATCCAGAGGCAAACAATCCGGTCAATCGATCCCGATTCATGGGGGCTTCAGGATCAACGATGATGTCTACGGCGTGCCGATCCGGCAGATAGGGGCAATCATGTGGTGCCGTGATAAAAAATCTGAGTTTACTGATTTGCAAAACTTAAATACCTTGGGGACGATATCGCCTGGAAGTTTGTCGTCCTCTCAGAAAAGGGCCAAGCCTCTCCAGCTCGCTCGAACGACTTTCAAGCATATGGTGCATCAATAATTTTGATTATCTTATTGCAAGAACGTCAATATAAAAAATCACAGTACCTCTATACTTGAAGTACTCGGCACATTACCGAAAATAGGAGGGCTTAACATGAGCGTCAAAGTGCAAGTCGTTTTTTACAGTCTGTATGGGCATATCTATCAAATGGCCGAGGCGATTGCCACCGGAGCGCGTGAAGCCGGCGCTGAAGTCTCATTATTCCGGGTTCCAGAGCTCATACCCGATGAAATCCTCGAAAAAACTGGCACTAAACGAGTGCAGGCTGAATTCAGCCAAATTCCGATCATGGTGCCTGATCAACTGACCGAGGCTGACGCCATCATCTTCGGCACACCCACTCGTTTTGGTATGATGTGCGCACAGATGCGCAACTTCCTGGACCAAACCGGTAGCCTGTGGAAGAGTGGCAAACTGATCGGCAAGGTCGGCAGCGTATTCACTTCCACCGGAACCCAGCATGGCGGTCAGGAAACCACCATTCTCAGTTTCCATACCACGCTACTGCATCACGGCATGATCATCGTCGGCGTGCCGTATAGTGAACGACGTCTGTTTATCATTGATGAGGTTAGTGGTGGCACACCCTACGGTGCATCGACTCTGGCCGCAGCCGATGGCTCCCGTCAACCCAGTGAAAATGAGCTCGCTATTGCTCGTTTCCAGGGCCAGCATGTGAGTGAGATCACCAGCCGTTTAGTGCGCACTTAAATTATGAGACTGCAATCTATGCTATTACTGAAGCCAGCAGGTATCGAGGTGTTCCAGTATAATTCTGGCCAATCAAAAAGTTTGTGTTATCAGTGCTCGAACCGGGTTTAACTGGAAAATAGCTCAAGTGTTTACAGCGATAACCTGTGAGGAATGACACCGAATTCTGATACCTGATTCAGGGGATTCCACCTGAGATCAAAGAGCCAGGTATCCCCTAAGCTAAAATCTGTAGCCGATTTCATCATTTCCTCATCTATCCCCAATCAAGGCGCGCGCCGAGATAACTGGTACAATTTTCTTTTTTTACTTCCAGACTAGAAAAAATGCCCGAACAATCCAGCCTCATCCAGCAAATTCTTTCCGAGCGTATTCTGATCCTAGATGGCGCGATGGGCACTATGATCCAATCCTGCAGGCTGGGCGAGGCCGATTACCGTGGTGTGCGCTTTGCCGACTGGCCGAGCGACCTCAAAGGCAACAACGACCTGCTAACGATTACGCAACCGGACATCATTGGAGCCATTCACACGGCTTACCTGGAAGCCGGTGCGGATATCATCGAAACCAATACATTCAACGCCAACCGGATTTCCATGGCTGACTATGGTATGGAAGATCTGGTAGTTGAAATCAATAAACAGGCCGCCGGGCTTGCGCGCGCAGCGGCAGACACCTGGACCACCAAAACCCCGGATAAACCTCGGTTCGTGGCCGGCGTGCTGGGGCCAACCAACCGTACAGCCTCCATCTCACCGGATGTCAATGACCCGGGCTTTCGCAACACCCGCTTCGATGAGCTAGTGACCGCTTATAGCGAAGCGACCGAAGCACTTATCCTGGGTGGCGCCGATCTACTCCTGATCGAGACCATCTTTGACACACTAAACGCCAAAGCAGCCGTGTTCGCCATCAAGACCTCATTTGAAAAGCTCGGCGTTGAACTACCGATCATGATCTCCGGCACGATCACCGATGCCTCCGGGCGTACGCTCACCGGGCAAACCACCGAAGCCTTCTATAATTCGCTATGCCATACCGAACCTCTTTCTATCGGACTGAATTGCGCCCTCGGACCTTATGAACTGCGCCAGTATATCGAAGAAATGGCACGAATTTCCGAATTTCATGTCTCGGCTCATCCCAATGCCGGCCTACCCAATGAGATGGGTGGCTATGATCTTCAGGCCGAAACCGTGGCCCAGGAAATCGGCGAATGGGCCGAAGCAGGCTTTCTCAACATCGTTGGTGGCTGCTGTGGCACCACGCCCGCCCATATCCGCGCCATTGCCAAGGCAGTGGCTGGCAAACCACCGCGTAAGCGCCCACACATTGAGCCCACCTGCCGTCTGGCCGGCCTGGAGCCGCTTAACATCACCAAAGATTCATTGTTCGTCAATATTGGTGAGCGCACGAATGTGACTGGTTCGGCGCGGTTCAACCACTTGATTTTGGAGGGGCATTTCGATAAGGCATTGGCCGTAGCCCGGGAACAGGTCGAAAATGGCGCCCAGATTATCGACATCAATATGGATGAGGCTATGCTCGATGGCCAGGTAGCTATGGTGCACTTCCTCGATCTTATTGCCGCAGAGCCGGATATTTCCCGGGTCCCGGTGATGCTGGATTCCAGTAAGTGGCCAATCATCGAGGCCGGTCTCAAGTGTTTGCAGGGTAAGGGCGTCGTCAATTCGATTTCGCTCAAGGAAGGTGAGGCCCCCTTCATCGAGCAGGCACGGCTGGCCCGCAAATATGGTGCTGCCGTGGTGGTCATGGCCTTTGATGAGCAGGGTCAGGCCGATACCCGCGAACGCAAGATCGAGATCTGCACGCGTAGCTATAACCTCCTCACCGAGCAGCTTGGCTTCCCAGCTGCGGAGATCATCTTCGACCCTGACATCTTCGCCATCGCTACCGGCATCGAGGAACATAACAACTATGCCGTTGACTTCATCGAGGCCACACACGAGATCAAGCGCACCCTACCCCATGCCCTAATCTCCGGTGGCGTATCCAATGTCTCGTTTTCGTTTCGTGGCAATCACGTCATCCGTGAGGCGATTCACGCCGTGTTCCTCTTTCACGCCATCCGCGCCGGGATGAACATAGGCATCGTCAACGCCGGCCAGCTCGCGGTATACGCAGAAATCCCCGCTAAGCTGCGCGAACGGGTTGAGGATGTGGTGTTAAACCGCCGTATGGACGCTACCGATCGCCTGCTGGAAATTGCAGAGCGCTACCGAGGCGATGGGGTTCAGGCCAGGCAGGAAGACCTCGCCTGGCGTGAGTGGCCGGTCACCAAGCGGCTCGAACATGCCCTGGTCAAGGGTGTCGATACCTGGATCGTGGAAGACACCGAGGAAGCGCGCCTGCAATGCTCTCACTCAATCGAAGTCATCGAAGGCCCCTTGATGGGGGGCATGAACGTCGTTGGCGACCTATTCGGTGAAGGCAAGATGTTCCTGCCCCAGGTGGTCAAGAGTGCACGTGTGATGAAAAAAGCAGTCGCTCATCTGATCCCCTACATCGAGGCTGAAAAAGGGGATGGCGCACGCACTCAAGGCCGCATTCTGATGGCCACGGTCAAGGGGGATGCGCATGACATCGGCAAGAATATCGTTGGCGTGGCGCTGCAATGCAATAATTTCGAGATCATCAACCTCGGCGTGATGGTGCCAGCACAAAAAATCCTCGATACCGCACGTGAACAGGGGGTGGATATCATTGGTCTGTCTGGCCTGATCACCCCGTCGCTGGATGAAATGGCGCATGTCGCCAAGGAAATGGAGCGCCAGGGTTTCGATATCCCGCTGTTGATTGGTGGCGCCACCACATCGCGGACACATACCGCGGCACGCATCGAACCCAACTACACACGCGCACCGACCGTCTGGGTGAAAGACGCCTCACGCGCGGTCGGTGTGGTACAAAACCTGATAAGCCCGGAACTGCGCGGTGAATACACCCGGAAGATTCGCGCCGAATATGGCAAAGTCAGGGATCAGCTCGCCACCCGTAAACGTAAAGACCCATTTATCCCGCTATCCTGTACCCGCGCCAACAAGACGCCCATCGACTGGCATGCTTACCAACCACCAAAACCCAACTGGCCCGGCATCCATATCATCAAGGATATTCCCCTGGAGGATCTTGCCCAATATATCGACTGGACACCTTTTTTTCATACCTGGGAACTGCATGCCAGTTTCCCACGTATCCTCGACGACAAAGTGATCGGTAAAGAAGCTCGCGAACTTTATGCTGACGCACAGACCATGCTCACACGCATGATTGAGGGAAACTGGATTCATCCGCGCGCCATGATTGGTTTTTTCCCGGCCAATCAGGTCCGCGATGATGATATTGAGATCTACACCGACGAGTCACGTTCCCAGGTACTGACCACATTACATTTTCTGCGTCAGCAGACCACGCGCCCGACAGGACGGCCGAACCGCTCGCTGGCTGACTTCATCGCCCCCAAGGAATCAGGTCTGTCTGACTCTATCGGGGCTTTCGCGCTCCAGGCGGGGGAGGGTTTGGAAGCTCATGTGGCGCGCTTTGAGGCCGAACACGACGATTACCGCGCCATCATGGCCCAGGTACTGACCGATCGCTTTGCCGAGGCCTTCGCTGAATACCTGCATCAGCGTGTACGGCGTGAATTCTGGGGTTATGTGCCAGATGAACAGCTAGACAACAGTGAGCTGATCCAGGATCGTTATCGTGGCATTCGTCCAGCTCCAGGTTATCCGGCCTGCCCCGAACATACCGAAAAACGCACGCTATGGTCGCTCATCAAGCCTGAGCGGTTAGCCGGTGTGGAGCTCACGGAAAGCTTTGCCATGTGGCCAGCCTCAGCCGTATCCGGCTGGTATATCGCCCACCCGCAAGCACATTATTTTGGGGTTGGCAAGATCGACCGCGATCAAGTCAAAGACTATGCCCGCCGCAAGGGCTGGGATCTCGCTACGGCCGAACGCTGGTTGGCACCCAATCTAGGTTATGAAACCAACGACTAAGCTCGTTGTGAAGGAGAGGTATCTTGCAACCGGAAGCGACGGTCATGCCCTGTCAACAAATGCTCGAATCCCCCACACGGCACGGGTCACCCGAGCCAAACCCTTGCCCGTAATCCATGCCTAAGCTCTTAACGGGCGCCATTGCCCGGCGGTTTCCACACCTTCGGCGACGGTCTCCAGATCCAACGCCCGGGCCAGGGCCACTATAGGGCGCACAATGGCCAAATCTTCCGGGTTGGCATGTATCTTACACATGAAAGATCGATCGACCTTTGATCCGCGCCGGTAGATACCGCCAGCGCATCCAATGACAAATACCCAAGCCATTAGTCCGCTTAAGGTTAGCATAATTCTTTGGTTGCCAACCCAACCAACCGTGGGGTCTGCATCAACCGGGTTTGCGTTAAAATGCCGCCTTTTAGCCCCATCTCGTTCATCCGTCATAAAAGGAATAAAAATAATATGAATCTCGCCTCCGCACAGCAGCATCTCCAGCACTTTCTCGATCATGCCGATGCCCAAGTGTTACGCAACAACCTCATCGGGCTGGAAAAAGAATCCTTGCGCGTACGGCCTGATGGACATATTTCTGATCACCCCCATCCTCTGGTTTTTGGCTCAGCTCTGACTCACCCCTGGATCACCACAGACTATTCCGAGGCGCTGATCGAGATGATCACTCCCCCTTTGCCCTCAATTGCTCAAACACTGAAATTTCTCTGCGATATCCATCGCTTTGTCTACTCCGGTCTGGATGACGAATCGTTATGGGCCACCAGTATGCCATGCATCCTCGGAGGCGAAAACAGCATACCCGTTGCCGAATATGGGAATTCCTGCCAGGGCTTAATGAAACGTATCTACCGAATTGGATTAGGGCATCGTTATGGCCGAGTCATGCAAATTATTGCCGGCGTACATTTCAACTTTTCTTTCAGTGAAAGTATCTGGCCGGTTCTGCGGCATCTCGCGGGGGCGGGTAATGATTTAAATATTTTCATCTCTGAACGGTATCTAGGGCTGGTGCGTAATTTGCAGCGGGTTGGCTGGCTGGTACCCTACCTATTTGGCGCTTCCCCGGCTGTCTGTGACAGTTTTTTCATTGGCCGGCCTTCCCGGAATCTACCCCGCTTCGATGCGCATACGCTTTATGAACCCTTCGCCACTTCACTGCGCATGGGAGACATCGGCTATACCAGTGCCAAGGAGGGAGAAAGAGGAATCAAGGCCAATTACGATTCACTCGATAGCTATATCGACAGCCTGGAAGCCGCAATTCGTACTCCGGTCACCCGTTACCAACAAATTGGGATCAAGGTGAATGGCGAATACCGGCAGCTCAACGACCATATCCTGCAGATCGAAAATGAATACTACAGCACCGTCCGCCCCAAACCCATAGCCGTCAATGGTGAGCGGCCCGCCGTGGCGTTGCGCCGCCGCGGGGTCCGCTATGTAGAATTGCGCTCGCTCGATATCAACGCCTATGAACCGGCAGGGGTCAGCCTGGAACAATTGCAATTCCTGGAGGTGCTGATGCTATTTAGCCTGTTCGCTGATAGCCCGCGCATCGAGACTGCGGAGATGCAAGCGATCGATACCAATCTGTTGCGGGTCGCCCATCGCGGCCGGGAACCCGGTCTCAATTTGCAAACTCTTCAGGGTGAACGACCATTGGCAGAATGGGCACACGAAATCCTGCGTGTGATGGAACCATTTTGCGTTCTCCTGGATGGTGGAAATAATGGCAAATATTGCCAATCGCTCAAACGGCAACGAGCCAAAGTCGATCATCCCGAACAAACACCTTCGGGACGTATGCTGGCGGAAATGCGCGCCCGCAGAGAAAGTATTCATGCCTTCGCGAAACGCCTGTCACTGACTCACCGCAAACACTTCCTGGCGCACCCACTGCCGGCGCAAAGAGTGGAAGAATTCAAGCGTATGGCCCGGGAATCACTGTCCCGCCAAGCAGCGATCGAAGCCACCGATGATGGTGATCTTGATACTTATATTAAATCATACTATGCCCAACATGCGTGAAACCACCTCTTTTAATAGCAGGGCTGGGTCTCAAGCTAGCGGTCACTTCAGATCATCCAAAGAAGGGCTGCCACTCTCCAATTGCTCTCCATTTGCCGATTTGGCACGGATGCGCTGTAGACCAATCTCCTGAATGCCACCACCGAAATGAATACGCCACTCCAGATCGCTACTGGAATCCGCATGATCCAGAGCGTCTTTGAGGGTGATCTCGCCGCTTCGATACAGTTCATACAAAGACTGGTCAAACGTCTGCATGTCGGATTCCGATCCATCCTGCATAGTCTCCTTGAGAGTACTGAAATCACCCTTGCGGATCAGTTCCGAGACATAAGGCGTATTGAGCATAACCTCCACCGCCGGCATGCGTCCCCCATTGGCAGTAGTTACCAATCGCTGGGAAATAATACCGCGCAAATTAAGCGAGAGGTCCATCAGAATGTGCTGTTTGGCTTCTGGCGGGAAGAAGTTGATGATCCTCTCCAGCGCCTGATTAGCATTGACTGCATGCAAGGTCGAGAGACATAGGTGACCGGTATCGGCGTAGGTAATGGCGGCCTCCATCGTATTGCGATCACGGATTTCGCCAATCATGATCAGGTCGGGTGACTCACGCATCGCTTCGCGCAGGGCATTGTCATATGAGAGGGTATCCAGCCCGACCTCTCGCTGGCTAACAATAGATTTCTTATGAGTAAAGACATATTCGATCGGATCTTCGATCGTCAGGATATGATTGGCGCAGGTTGCGTTACGATAATCGATCATTGCCGCCAGTGTGGTCGATTTTCCCACACCCGTCGAACCGACAATGAGTACCAATCCGGTAGAATGACTAACCAGCTTTCGCGTCACCAGCGGCAGATTTAATTCGGAAATATCCGGAATGGAGATTTTGATATAATGCACCACCATCGATACTTCACCGCGCTGCAGATAAACATTGAAACGAAAGCGCCCAATGTCCGGTAGGGAAACACCGAGATTGAGTTCCTTGTTTTGCTCGAATTCGACAATCTGGCACTCAGTTAGCATGTCAAATGCAAGGTTTTTCGTGACGCCAGGTTCAAGGGGCTCCCGACCGACAGGCCGCATCAATCCCTGGATACGAATTGCTATTGGTGCTCCCGTAGTGAAATAGAGATCCGAAGCATTGTGCTCAGCCATCAAGCGCAGATAGGGTTCGACCTTCACTCCGCCCCCTCAATCTGTTGTATCAACATGGAAATTCCGGGTATCCCCGAACGGATCGGAGTGATCTACTCGCTTGCTTTCGAGTTTGATCCTGAGTCTCAAATCATTCACGGAATCAGCATAGCGTAGCGCATCTTCATAGTGAATCAATCCCTGCTCGAAGAGGCCAAAAAGAGACTGGTCGAACGTCTGCATACCCTGCTTGGTTGATTTGGCGATTAAGTTTTTCATTTCCGGAACTGCACCTTTAAAAATCAGATCAGCCATCAGTGGCGTATTGATCAGGATTTCCACCGCAGGCACGCGCCCCTTACCATCTGCCCTCGGAATTAAACGCTGGGAAATGACTGCCTTGAGATTAAGTGATAGATCCATCAGTAATTGGTGACGACGATCCTCACTAAAGAAATTAATGATCCGATCCAGCGCCTGATTGGTGTTGTTGGCATGCAGGGTGGACAGGCAGCAATGGCCGGTCTCGGCGAAAACATTGGCATATTCCATGGTTTCACGCTCCCTGATCTCACCGATGAGAATGACATCCGGGGCCTGGCGTAGCGTGTTCTTGAGCGCCACCTCATAAGACTGGGTATCGACGCCCACTTCACGTTGGGTAACCAGGCAGTTGTGATGACTATGCATGAATTCGATAGGATCCTCGATCGTGACAATATGGCCATAACTGTTTTCGTTGCGAAAACCGATCATCGCGGCAAGCGAAGTGGATTTACCGGAGCCGGTGCTGCCCACAAAAATGACCATTCCCCGAGGGGTCATCGCGATATCCTGCAGGATGGGTGGTAGGTGGAGCTGTGTGAATGTCGGGATGCAGGAATTGATCGCGCGGAGAACCATCCCGGCACTACCGCGCTGGATGAAAGCATTGACACGAAATCGCGCCAAACCCGGCAGACTGATAGCAAAATTACATTCTTCGGTCGTATTGAATTCTACGGATTGCCGGTCGTTCATTACGGAACGCACCAGCACCCGGGTATTCGCTGTCTTTAATGGTTGCTGGGTCAATGGGCCCATTTTGCCATCGATTTTGATCGACGGCGGTGCACCTGCAGTAATAAACAGATCGGATGCACCCTTGCTTAACATCAGCCTGAGCAGATCATGCATGAATTGGATCGCTTTTTCTCTTTCCACTGGCATCCCCTCAATGATGGTTTTCAGATGATTGCCGACTCAAAGCGCATCGGGATTAGTCGCTTTTTGCCGGGCATCATCTTTCGTGATCAAGCCTCTTCTCAATAAGTCGCGAAGCGTCTGATCCAGTGTACTCATACCCATCGCCTGCCCGGTCTGGATAACGGTGATCATCTGTGCGATCTTGTTTTCACGAATCAGGTTCCGAATAGCCGGGGTCGCTAACATAATTTCATGCGCAGCTATGCGCCCACCGCCGATCTTCTTGATCAGGGTTTGCGAGATCACAGCCCGCAGCGACTCAGAAAGCATCGCTCGCACCGTCTCCTTCTCACCGGTCGGGAAAACATCGACGATGCGGTCTACCGTCTTGGCGGCACTGCTGGTATGTAAAGTACCCAGCACCAGGTGCCCTGTCTCGGCGCCGGTCAGGGCTAAGCGAATAGTTTCGAGGTCACGCAGCTCACCGACTAGAATCGTGTCCGGATCTTCTCGTAAGGCCGACCGTAAGGCCTCATTGAAGCCTAACGTATCCCGATGGACTTCCCGCTGATTGATCAGACATTTCTTGCTCTGATGGATGAATTCGATCGGATCTTCAATGGTCAGGATATGACCATATTCATGCATATTCTTGTGATCCACAAGGGCCGCCAACGTGGTGGACTTGCCCGATCCGGTAGGTCCCGTGACCAGCACCAGTCCTCGGGGATACCCGGCTATCTTCTCCAGTACCGGCGGGGTACCCAACTGTTCCAGGGTCAACACCTTGCTGGGAATTGTCCTAAATACAATCGCCGAACCGCGATCCTGGGTAAAAGCATTCACGCGAAACCGGGCCAGCCCTTTTATCTCAAATGAAAAATCGGTCTCCAGAAATTCCTCATAATTCTTGCGCTGGCGGTCATTCATGATGTCATACACCATGTCATGAACCGTTGTCTGATCGAGCGCATCGATGTTGATGCGACGAATCTCGCCATCCACCCGGAGCATCGGTGGCAAGCCAGCCGACAAATGCAGATCGGACGCCTCATTTTTGACGCTGAAGGCCAACAGTTGAGTAATGTCCATTTGATACTATCTCCTCGGAAATTCTGTCCGGAAATGACCCCGCGCTTACGTGGACAGTGTAAAATTTTTCTCATTGCCGGATGCACCCGGCCTGGAAAAAACTATAGCATAGCGCCATGCCTACGATTTGTGACAATTTAGCAGAAGTTCACGCCCGGATTGAACGGGCTGCCCACGGCGCACGACATTCGCCTCATGCAATCAGCCTACTGACAGTCAGCAAAACCTGGCCTGCCGAACGGCTGCGTGAAGCCTGGCAATGTGGTCAGCGTGCCTTTGGGGAAAATTATGCCCATGAACTGCAGAGTAAGTCCGCGGCACTAGCTGACCTACCCATCGAATGGCACTTTATCGGCCATATTCAATCCAACAAGACCCGCCTGATTTCCCGCACCGCGGCGTGGGTGCATGGCATCGAATGCCTGCGCATCGCCGAGCGGCTCGATCGCCAACGTGAAAACGGCCTGCCACCGCTCAATGTTTGCGTACAAGTCAACCTCAGTGGTGAAGCCAGCAAATCCGGCGTTCCCGAAGAAGCTGCCTTGGGTCTACTACAACAGCTCAGTGGATTGCCTCATCTGCGGCTGCGTGGGCTGATGACTATCCCTGCCCCGGATCTACCTCAAGATACCCAGCAGGCCGTTTTCGACTCTCTACGACGCCTGTTCGAACAAGCCAACGCCCAGGGGTTGAACCTGGACACGCTGTCGATGGGAATGAGTCACGATCTGGAGGCCGCTATCGCCGCAGGCAGTACACTGGTGCGGATTGGTACAGCCATTTTCGGCCCTCGCCAGAGTAGCTGACCCCCTTTCGGACTTGCCGGGATACAGGATATATTCGAATTTAGCAATAACTCAATGGTACTTGAATGACTCTAACTGCACACTTTACGCTCTAGCTCCGACATCCCTGCATACAACCAAAGGAACCCTCATCATGAACCAGAACACCACCATTACCTTCATTGGCGGCGGCCACATGGCCACTAGCCTGGCTGCAGGGCTGCTCTCCCAGCCTCAGCCTCCCCACCTCATTCTATCCGATCATAATCCCGAGCAACGACAAAGGCTCGCCGAGCTTTTCCCGGCCGCACAGATCGCCGCTGACAATATCGCCGCTGTACGCCAGGCCGATGTCGTAATCATAGCCGTCAAACCTCAGGGTATACGACAAGCGGCTAGGGAAATCAAACCCGCCCTGCAACGCCACCCATTGGTACTCTCCATCGCCGCTGGCATCACCACCTCCCGGCTTGCCGGTTGGTTAGGGTCGGATACCGCCATCGTCCGCGTCATGCCCAATACGCCGGCACTGGTAGGTTGCGGAGCTGCCGGTTTGTTCGCCACCTCCCACGTCGCCGCCCATCAACGTGAATTGGCTGAAAGCATCTTGCGCAGCACTGGCCTGGCACTTTGGTTTAATCGTGAAGAAGATCTCGATGCGGTCACCGCCCTTTCCGGCAGCGGGCCGGCTTATGTCTTCCTGCTCATGGAAGCGATGGAATCTGCCGGCATTGATCTTGGTTTACCCCGGGAAGCAGCACGCTTGCTAGCTCTGCAGACCGTATTCGGGGCGGCCAAACTAGCGCTGGAATCTCCAGAGCCGGTGGCTACCCTCCGCCAACGAGTCACCTCACCGGGAGGCACTACTGCGGCCGCGCTGGCCATATTTGAGAGCCAGGATCTGCGCGGCATGGTTCGCAATGCCATGCACGCAGCTGCCGAACGGGCCCGTGAACTGGCAAGAGAGCGGGCATGAATGCTGGCATTCAGATCAGTATGCTGCTGGTCAACACGCTGTTCCCCCTGTATATCATCCTGGTCATGCTGCGCTGGCTGTTTGCCCTGATGCACGCTGATTTCTACAATCCCCTGTCACAATTCGTCGTCCGCTTCACCAATCCACCTCTGCATATTTTACGCCGCTTCATCCCACCCATCGGGCGCATCGACAGTGCTTCCGTGGTACTCATGATAGGTCTGCAAATTGTAGAAATCTATCTGGAAGCACTGCTCCAGGGCATGCTTCCGCCTGTTCTCGGGGTTCTCATCGCCAGTATCCGTCAGTTGCTTTTGCTGCTTATCTACCTCTATTTTGGCGCCATCATTCTGCAGGTGCTTCTCAGTTGGATCACACCGCTTAGTGGTGGACGCACCTATCACCCTATCGCTGATCTGCTACACAGCCTGACCCGCCCGCTGCTCGAACCGATCCGGCGCATTATCCCCACGATCGGCATGATTGACCTTTCCCCGCTGATCGCCCTATTGGGGCTTAATATCGCCATGATCCTGGTGCAAAGTTTCCTGCACTAAAAGTATGACTCCCACCTGGTATCAGTGGCAGAATGACCGGCTTATCCTGCATCTGCGCGTACAACCAAGATCCAGTCGCAACGCCTTCGGAGAGCCGCTCGATGGGCGACTCAGAATTTATCTGACCGCACCTCCCGTCAATGGCAAGGCCAACGCCGCGTTGATCGCCTGGCTCGCCGATGTCTTTAGTGTCGCCAAGCGCGATGTCCTGATTCGCCGCGGGAAATCAGGGCGCAGCAAGGAGGTTGTCATCAGCGCGCCAAAACACCTGCCGGAATTCATTTCCAGGCGCTGATTCGCCAGCAGTTGCGCAGATCGCTCATGCTGATTAGACTCAAACGCCCCAAACATCCCGCTGGAACCAATGCCGGAAAACTTGCCACCCGATTCCGTTGGTCTGATCCAACCTCAAACCTGGCATACCGATCAGCCGCTGACTCTCGATTGCGGTCGGGTACTTGCGGGCTTCGATCTCGTCTATGAAACCTACGGCACGCTCAACAAACGCCGTAATAACGCTATTTTGGTCTGTCATGCCTTATCCGGCGATCACCACGTCGCCGGATATCACCAGATGGCCGACCGCAAACCAGGTTGGTGGGAAACCGCCATCGGCCCCGGCAAACCGCTGGACACCCATCGCTTTTTTATCGTCTGCCCGAGCAATCTGGGTGGCTGTAAAGGTTCGACCGGCCCGATCACTCCCAATCCACAAACCGGACACCTGTATGGTGCGGATTTTCCGATCCTCACTGTGCGTGATTGGGTGCGTAGCCAGACCCTGCTTGCCGATGGACTCGGTATCGATCACTGGGCTGCGGTCGTCGGTGGCAGCCTCGGCGGTATGCAAGCCATGCAATGGGCGATTGATCAGCCCCAGCGCGTCCGCCATGCAGTCGTCATTGCCGCCGCCCCCAAACTCTCGGCACAGAACATCGCATTCAACGAAGTCGCCCGGCAGGCTATTCTGTCTGACCCCAATTTCCATGCCGGCCATTTCTACGAATACAATGTGGTACCCAAACGAGGGTTGATGCTAGCCCGCATGCTCGGCCATATCCTTTACCTGTCCGACGAGGCCATGCGCAATAAATTTGGGCGGGAATTGCGTGAGGACCGGATTAATTTCGGTTTCGGTGTAGAATTTCAGGTGGAAAGCTACCTGCGTTATCAAGGAGAGAGCTTCGTTGAACACTTCGATGCCAACACCTATCTCCTGATGACCAAAGCGCTGGATTATTTCGACCCAGCCGCTGATTATGGCCAGGATCTCGCCGCGGCCTTTTGCCGAGCCCAAGCCCGCTTCCTGGTGGTCTCCTTCACTTCCGATTGGCGATTTGCACCCGAGCGCTCACGAGAAATCGTCCGCGCCCTGCTGGATGCCGATCGCGAGGTCAGCTATGCCGAAATCGAAGCCGCCCAGGGACATGATGCCTTTTTACTCGCTATCCCACAATATATGCGCGTATTCAAAAGTTACATGAATCGTGTTGCCAAGGACATCGCATCATGAACCTGCGGCCCGATCTGGAATTGATCAGCCACTGGATCCAGCCTGGCGCGCGAGTGCTCGACCTCGGTTGCGGTAATGGCAGTCTGCTTAGATACTTGCGAGAAACCCGCAGGGTCAGCGGTTATGGACTGGAAATCGACGAGGCTAATATCGTGCACTGCCTGAATAATGGCGTGGATGTCATCCAGTGCGATCTGAATGAGGGTCTGGTGCGTTTCTTCGATAACGATTCCTTCGATTACGTCATTATGACCCAAACACTGCAGGCAATCCGTTGCCCGGATAAACTGCTGGAAGACATGGTCCGGGTCGGCAAGGAAGGCATCGTCACCTTCCCCAATATGGGGCACTGGAGAAATCGCCTGCAACTCGCTTTCGGTGGCCGCATGCCAGTCAGTCAGACCCTACCCTATAGCTGGTTTGAGACTCCCAACATTCATTTATGTACCCTGCGCGATTTCGAGACCTTGTGCCAGCAGAAGCGACTGCGCATCCTCAAGCGGCATTGTGTCGATTCCAGCCAACATGAACAACGGTTAGCATCCCTGCTGCCCGGTCTGCTCAGCGAAATCGCTGTATACCGTTTTACCCGTAAATAAACAGATGCCAGCCAGGCGCAGCTCACTTCACCACTCTGTGCATACGAAACTATCCCGCAACGGTGATTACCCACCACCTCGCCCGTCATGACCCGACAAACCGTTACTGCCTCGATTCAACCGCGCGACCGTCTGAGTATGACTCTGTTTCTAGCCGCCACTATCCACGGCATCCTCATCCTGGGACTGGGCTTCAAAGTGTTATCAGATCGCCTTTTGCAGACTCCGCCTACTCTCAATGTCGCCCTGGTACAAATCCAGTCAACCCAACCGCCTCGCCAAGCCAACTACTTAGCTCAGAGAAATCAGCTGGCCAGCGGGTTGGCAAAGCGCCGGGGCCAACCAGGCAGCGCCTTTTACGCACCCAATCCTTCGCGCCAGTCTGGATCGGCTCCATTTACAGTACACTCAACACCCCCCAGCATCCAGGCAATCCACTCGTATCCACCTGTACTCACGCAACACGAATCCCCCTACGCCGTGCCTAATCCCCATCAACCGCCTCGCCCGGCCATACCACCTCATCTCCAATCACCGCAACCCATAGATCTTAATCTCGAGCAAGCGAAGCTCACCGCCGAAATTCGCCAAGCCATCCACAATTATAATAAACGGCCGCGGCGACTGTACCTGGATACCCTGAACGCCAAAAGCAGTATCGAGGCCGGTTATCTGGCCCGTTGGGTCAGGCAGGTTGAACGTATCGGCAATCTGAACTATCCCCAGGCAATCGCCCAACACCATCTCCATGGCAACCTTGTACTTAACGTGCTGATCAACCAGCAGGGCCAGGTTCTGCGCACATGGATCGCCAAATCATCCGGATCACCCATTCTGGATCAAGCCGCTATCCGGATCGTCCATCTAGCCGCACCATTCTCCCCGTTTCCAAGCGCCATGCGCAAACACGATAACCAAATCCTGATTACCCGCACCTGGATGTTTGAAAGTGATGATCTACTCAAAACCCGCTGAGTGGCGGTGGCTTGCCAGCGACCGGCAGACACCGGATACTATCCTCATGCACACTATCATCTCGCTGACCAACCATTTCCTGATCGCCATGCCGCAACTGGCGGATCCCAATTTCAGCCATACTCTGACTCTGATCTGTGAACATAGCGAAGAGGGTGCGCTCGGAGTGGTCGTTAATCGCCCTCTCGATCTTCACCTAGCCGATCTACTCGAACATCTGTCGCTGGAAACGCATGATCCCAAGCTCGCCAACCAACTTCTCCACACTGGAGGTCCGGTTCAAACTGACCGTGGGTTTGTCCTGCACCGACCCATTGGGGCCTGGGAAAGCACCATCATGCTAAGTGACAGCCTGGGATTGACTGCCTCACGCGATATTATCCAGGCCATCGCGAGTGGAGAAGCCGGCCCGATGAATGCCATGGTTCTGCTCGGCTACGCGGGATGGGAAGCGGGGCAGCTCGAACAGGAACTCGCTGACAATGCCTGGCTAACCCTGCCTGCTGAAGAAGGTATTCTGTTCGATATTCCAACAGAGGATCGCTGGCAGGCCGCCGCCAGCCACCTCGGTATCGATCTCAATCTTCTCAGTACCGATGCCGGCCATGCCTGATCGCGCCTTCACTGGCCGGGCTTTCCTTGCGGCAATCCACTTAGCATGAGCGGATCAGAGATCATCCTCGGCTTTGATTTCGGCTTGCGCCGCACTGGAGTAGCCATCGGTCAGCACCTAACCGGTACCGCCCGGCCATTGGCCACACTGGACATGGCCCATGGCGAGCCCGACTGGGAGGCACTCGACCGGCTGATCCGCGAATGGCGCCCACAGACTCTGGTCGTCGGCAGGCCGACCCATATGAACGGCGACAGCTCTCCTATTACCCAGGCTGCCGAGCGATTCCGCCGCCAGCTTGAAAATCGCTATAGCCTGACTGCCTTACCGGTCGATGAACGCCTAAGCTCAAAGATTGCCGAAAGCCTGCTTCAAGAACAGCGTCAGGCCGGACAACGCAAACGTATCAAAAAAGCTGAAGTGGATGCGCATGCAGCCGCCCTGATTCTTCAGGATTGGCTACGGTAGGGCAACCGGCCTCTTTATGAAACCGATTAACTACGACAATCTGCCTGCCGTCGGAACACTACTGGATGCTCTCGCAGAACGTTTATACATGCACCTTGAACCGGAAAACGCTCTGCTTGTCGGCATTCATACCGGCGGAGTCTGGGTGGCTGAAGCCCTAGGCAGGCGTTTACCCATCAGAGTTCCACAGGGAACCCTCGATATCAGCTTTTATCGCGACGATCTTGATCGCGGCGGTCTCCGCCCACACCTACGCTCATCCCGATTGCCAATCAATGTCGATGGCAAACATGTCTGGCTGGTCGACGATATTCTGCACACCGGCAGAACGGTTCGGGCAGCGATCAACGAAATCTTCGACTTTGGTCGCCCCGCCAGCATCCGCCTACTCGTACTGATCGACCGGGGCGGGCGGGAATTGCCGATCTACGCAGATCTAGTTGGACTCAAACAGGAATTTCCAGCCTCCATTCGCTTGCGCCTACAAGGCCCGGATGCGCTTAAATTGATCCTGGAACCCGGGAAACCCAGCGTATGACGCCCATGCCCGGTCCTTTGCCCAACAGTCTACAAATCGATCCCAAGGGACGGCTTAAACATCTGCTCTCCATTGAAGGATTGGGGCATGACCTGCTTACACAGATTCTCGACAATACAGAATCATTTACCGAGCTCAATGAACAAGGAGTGAAAAAAGTACCCCTTCTACGCGGCAAAACCGTGGTTAACCTCTTCTTCGAACCCAGCACCCGCACCCGCACCACCTTCGAACTAGCCGCCAAACGCCTGTCTGCGGATGTCATGAACCTTAACCTGAATGCCTCCTCCACTACCAAGGGCGAAACCCTGCTGGATACCTTACACAATCTCGAGGCCATGCAGTGTGATCTATTCATCGTCCGCCACGCCGAAGCGGGAGCCGCCCATTTCATCGCCCGCCACGTCGCCCCTTGCGTCGCTGTAATCAATGCCGGTGACGGTCGCCATGCCCACCCGACCCAGGCGCTGCTGGATACCTTCACCATTCGCCGCCACAAAGGAGATCTTGACCAGCTGAGTATCGCCATCGTCGGTGATATCCTCCACTCGCGCGTCGCCCGTTCCGATATTCATGCCTTCAATATCCTCAATGCCGGTGAGGTACGTGTCATTGCGCCGCGCACCCTACTGTCGACTGGCATCGAAAAACTGGGGGTCAAAGTTTTTCACGATATGGAAAGCGGTTTAAAAGGGGTGGATATCATCATTATGCTGCGCTTGCAACGCGAGCGCATGCAAGGCGCCTTCATTCCCAGCGAGCATGAATACTTCAGCCGCTATGGCCTGACCCCAGAACGGCTGGCGCTGGCTGCTCCAAACGCTCTGGTCATGCACCCCGGACCCGCCAATCGGGGGGTAGAGATTGCCTCCGCCGTGGCCGATGGACCACAATCGGTGATCCTCAAGCAGGTCACCTACGGCCTGGCCGTGCGCATGGCGGTCATGACGCTGATCATGGGTACCCATTCGGAGTCCATGCCATGAACCGCCTGCTTATCCGTCAGGGTCGCCTCCTCGATCCAGCGAGCAAAACCGACCGAATCGCCGATCTGATGATAGAAAACGGACATATTGCCGGAATCGACCTCCTGGATTTTTCTGCAGATCAGGTTCTTGATGCCCATAATGCCTGGGTCATCCCCGGGTTCGTCGACTTAGCCGCGCGCCTGCGGGAGCCGGGCCAAGAACACAAAGCGACCATCGCCAGCGAATGCCGAGCCGCCATTCGTTCCGGCATCACCACGCTATGCGTCCAACCCGACACCACCCCCCCCGTGGACACGCCTGCCGATGTACGCCTGTTGCAACAAAAATCCGGGTTGGCCGGTGGTGCTAACATCGCCATTATTGGCGCCCTGACTCAAGGCCTCGAAGGGAGGCATCTCAGCGAAATGGCCGCTCTGGTCGCCGCAGGCTGCGCAGGTATTGGCAATGCCTCACACCCAATCAGCAACTTGCTGGTGTTGCGCCATGCACTTGAATATGCTGCTGACCTCGGAATTACAGTGTTCGCTCAACCCATGGAGCCTACCCTCTCACGTGGCGGTTGTGCTCATGAAGGCCCCATCGCCAACCGCCTGGGGTTACCGGGCATCCCGGTAGCAGCTGAAACCGCCGCGTTGGGCCAGTGGCTCGCGTTAGTCGAGGAAACCGGTGCCCAGGTGCATTTCGGTCGTCTTTCCAGCGCTGCCGGTGTGCGCCTGATCGCGCGAGCTCACGCCGATAGTCTGCCGGTAAGTGCGGACATCGCCGCACATCAACTATTACTGACGGAAATGGATATCGCCGATTTTAATCCGCAATGCCACGTCTTGCCCCCCCTGCGCTCCACCTCCGATCGTGATGCCTTGCGTGAAGCCGTATCCACCGGCGTCATTGCCGCAATCTGTTCGGATCATCAACCCCATGAAATTGACGCCAAACTGGCCCCATTCGCGGAGACTGAACCGGGTATTTCTGCATTGGAAACCCTACTGGGCCTTGGTTTGCGTCTGGTTGACGAGGGCTGCCTCGATCCACTTTCATTGGTCGATCGCCTGTCTTGCGCACCTGCTAAAATCCTCGGTCTTAACCGGGGGACGCTGAAAATCGGCAAGCCAGCCGATCTCTGCATCATTGATCCCGATAAGGAATGGACAGTCCGCCCCGAGCGTTTCGCTAGCCGCGGTCAGAATACACCGTTTGCAGGTTGGCTGCTCCATGGACGGGTGCTGCATACCCTGATTGAGGGTCAAATAGTCTATAGCTTGCAGGATGAAGACGATGGCTGACCCTTTACGCCCGACCATTTTTGTCGAAGATGCGGCAATTATTTCCCAGACCACACAACCTGCCGGGCAATATATACTGCGTGTCCACGCCCCCGAATGTGCAACTCATGCTCTTCCCGGTAGTTTTGCCCATTTACGCTGCGACCCATTGTTGCCGATGCGGCGCCCCATGTCGATTATGCGGGTGGATGCCCAAAAGGGCTGGGTAGAATTTTTATACAAGGTTGTGGGCCAAGGAACCCGCCTGCTAGCCGCTCGCAAGCCAAGGGAATGCATTAATTTGCTGGGCCCTATCGGTAGGCCCTTCGAGATTCATGCGCACAAACCCCGCCCTTTATTGCTAGGCGGCGGTGTGGGTATTTCGCCACTGATCTTTCTGATTGACCGATTACGCCATCAGGCTCAATACTCACCACTGATGATCCTGGGTTCCGAGATTCCGTTCCCGTTCCATCCCAGACCCTCGACCTTTCTCTTACCCACGCTACCGGCTAATGCAATCGCCGCCATACCTTTGCTCGAGGACTGGAATATTCCAAGCCGACTCACCAGCCTGCAAGGCTATCCGGGATGCTACGAAGGTTTCGTGACTGATCTTGCCCG
>VAOZ01073581.1_pt1 | contig 23204 bp, 21 predicted proteins | sample 3394041 | NCBI WGS metagenome assembly VAOZ01 (sample SAMN08290431, study PRJNA428436) | hydrothermal vent metagenome | isolation source: Deep-sea hydrothermal vent chimney | place: Indian Ocean: Southwest Indian Ridge
CCGGTAGGCGCGCAATCAGATGGTAGGCAATGCGTTGCACCAGTCCGGAATAACTGTTGACCAGTTCTTCCGATTCGTCTGGCTTGCAAATCGTATACATAAAAACCTTCAATTTCCTGCCAGTGGCAAAGAGTTACGAGTAATCAATCGACATATGAACAGGGTTTCTTTAGCCCTATGGAAATAATTTTGTGAAGCAACTTAAAATCAACTGCCCACGCTCAGGCATAGGCGTCCAGCATCCCGATACCCCGTCGCGGCGCTATGGGTGCGATGGCCTCCAGCCGGTCACTCTCAGTTTCATTATTAGCAAACATATTCGCTGATCTGGCATTCTCATTGGCCTGCTGTCCCTGACTAAAGGATTCCTGTGACACATTCACATCCCCCAGAGACAGGCCGATGTTATTCATCATTTCCCGTAATCGCGGCACGGCGGATTCGAGGGCATCCCGTACCTGCTGATTGGGCGCCGCAAAAGCAATACTGGCGTGATCCTTATGCAACTGGATGTGAACGTCCAGTCTGCCCAGTTCCGGTGGATCCAGACGAATGTCGGCTGACTGAAGATGATGTCCCACCATCCACTGCAAGCGATCACCCACGGCCTGGTTCCAGCCCGGATGCTGCGGGGGGACATTCAATACGGGGGGCGACGGACCCGGCGCGGCATCCGCTTTGATCAGCGGCCCGGCAGGAAGGCCCACCACCGGATTTAAGGTATTATTATGCACGGCTGAAGCGGGTAGCGGCGGCGAGCTGCCGGCTTCTGTTCCTCCTTGCTGCTTCAGCAGAGCGCTGAACTGAGGGGCATCCTTGGTGTTCGTCACCGCCTGTATCAGTTGCTGTTCCTGACGCGTCATCAGTGTCTCATCCACGTCCAGGGGATCATCGGGGTTGGCGTTGAGAGCCACGGGACTCACTCCATTCCCGGTAGTGGTCCCGATATTGCCGGTCGTCAAGGGTTTCACCGCCGTTGCCTGCCCTGGCGGTTGCAGGCTGGCGGCGGCATTATTATGAACCTGGAATATTTCGAGCGGGATCATGACCGCCTGTGCCGGACTTGCCGTGTCTGGCGGCGAATCTTTGCCGGGATCCGCCTTCGGATCCGGGGTTGAATCCGGATCTGGATCAGAATCCGAACCCGATTTCGTAGAATGTAGTTGTGCCTTCAGTAATTTGGGGAAACCGCCACTGCTGTCAGTGGACTCCACATCTGTTGCGCTTCCCTCTGTATTCGAAGCTTCCCTGTTCGGGCTGGCCGCCGCTGTGTTCGCCACGATAGGCATGGATCCTGACATGATTCCTCACATTCACATTAATTGTTCCTGTCAGGATAAAATGCAAGGCATATGCCAGTTTTGCCAGCCACTTTGAGTCTTGCGGGTTACTCCAGTGTTGAATAATGACGCTTGCCCGCCCGATCATCAATTTCACGTTGCTGAATTTTTTCCGCCTGCCGCTCTTCATTTACTTGCAGCCGTTGAATAGTTTTATCCAGAACCTGGGTGCGTATATGACTTTCACGCCACTGCGCGGTGACCGTGTGGCAGGTTTGCTCAGACTGCTCTACCTGTTTTCGCTGCTGGCAAATAGCGTCATCCAGTTGTTGTATAAAAGACTGATAAGCCTGCAACTGCGCCCCAACTATGCCATTTTTAGCCTGACGATAAAAATGCTGCTGATATTCTTCCCGATAGCTAAAGAGTTCCTGTAAACGGCCCTGCTGCTGTCCCAGTTGAGTCTGGGACTGGCCCAGTACTCGCGCAGCCTGCTGTTCATGCCGGGATGCCAGATTTTTCAGTGGCTGGATACGACTGGATTTTTTCATGGTGACCGCCTTCTTATTGATTACATCCTCATCCCTGCACTGTTAGCGTCCCTGAATCGATTTTCTATATGCCTGTTTCATAATCTCACTGTGCGACGGCCAGGGGAGCGCTAGCGCCAGTCTCTTCCTGCTGCGCCGCATGGGCAAAGACATCAACCAAAGCTTGCAAGCTCTGTTCCCAGTTAACCGCTTTGCGCAGATCCTGCTGCAAAAACTGCATCATCCGTGGTTGCATCATGATGGACTCGTCGATGCGGGCATCATTGCCCTGGGAATAGGCGCCCACAGAAATTAAATCCAGGTTACGTTGATAGACCGAATAAATACGCTTAAAGTTCTGCACGATACTCATGTGTGCGGGATCGACAATATCGACCATGGCGCGGCTGATCGAGGCTTCCACATCAATCGCCGGGTAGTGCCCCCCATCAGCCAGTGCGCGGGAAAGAACAATATGCCCATCAAGAATGGCCCGCGCCGCATCGGCAATGGGATCCTGCTGATCATCGCCTTCGGTCAGTACGGTATAAAACGCCGTAATCGAGCCGCCCCCCGGACGACCGTTACCGGCCCGTTCAACCAGTTGTGGCAGACGTGCAAATACCGAGGGCGGGTAACCCCTGGTCACCGGGGGTTCACCAATCGCCAACGCAATTTCCCGCTGTGCCTGGGCAAAACGGGTCAGGGAATCCATCAAAAGTAAAACATGCTTGCCCTTGTCCCGGAAATATTCCGCAATACTGGTCGCCAGCATGGCGCCATGCATGCGCATGACCGGTGTCTGATCCGATGGCACGGCAACCACCACCGCGCGGGCCATGCCTTCCGGACCCAGGATATTATCAATGAATTCCTTTACCTCCCGGCCACGCTCACCGATCATACCGACAACAATCACATCGGCGGTGGTATAACGCGTCATCATGCCCAGCAGGACACTCTTACCCACTCCGGAACCTGCGAACAGCCCCATGCGCTGCCCCCGCCCGACACTCAGCAACGCGTTGATGGCACGCACACCCACATCCAGCGGCGCACTGATAGCCGCCCGCTCCAGTGGATTCACCGGCACACCTATCAGGGGCTTGTTTTCAGTGGTTTCAAGCGGCCCTTTGTTATCCAGCGGCTTGCCGGAACCATCCAACACCCGCCCCAGCATGGCGTCGCCCACCTCGGCCTCATACAAATGTTCACTCGGAATAACGCGGGCATTGGGGTGAATACCACTGAGACTACCGATAGGCATCAGATACAGACGTTCACCCGAAAAACCCACCACCTCGGCTTCGATGTCGCAGCCATCCTGACTGGCTACCATACAGCGTGCGCCGATCACAGACTGGCAACCCACCGCTTCAAGCGTCATGCCGACCATGCGGCTCAGGCGGCCTTCCACCACCACGTGATCAATATTAATAAGCCGCGCTTCAATCGACTGCAACCCGTCAATCCAGAACCGGCTGCGTCGGTGCCTGTGATTCACCTCAGTCACGGGTGCGCTCCCCGCCCATAATCCCGGTAATCACCCGTTGCAATCGCATTTCGACGCTCGCGTCTATAGTCGAATTTTCACTGTTGATTTTACAACCACCCCGATCCAACAGAGGATCTTCAATAATCCGCCAGGTCTGACTGTCATCGTCATCATGCAGCGACAGTACCTCCCGCACCAGCACCGCATCATCAGGATGCAGGAAAACCCGGATTTTTCTTGCCATCACTGGCAGGGCTTTCAACGCATCTCGCACCACCGCCACTACCTGACCGGGATCCGCATGCAGTTCACGGCGAATAATCTGGCGTGCGACCGCCATAGCCAGTTGCGCCGTCTGCTCGATAACCAGCTCATCCAGTTCATCAAGGGGCGTATCCAGCATCTGGATCAATTCCTGAAACGTTTCGGCCTTTTGTCTGACTTCTGTTTCCCCTTTTGCCAGTCCCTTTTCATAACCATCACGGTAACCCCGGTCATGCCCTTCTGTGTAAGCCTGTTTCTGGATGGACTCGATTTCAGCCGCCGTGGGAAGTCTACTGCCGATCTTATTGCTCACCTGCTCGCCCACATCAGGCAGCTCCCAACGCTCGTAAGCCGCCGTTCCCTTGCGTGAGGGCATCGTGGTATCAGACAAAATCATCCCCTCCACCACCCAATGAAATTTCACCGGAGTCAGCCATACGGCGGGCGATAGACAGGATTTCCTTTTGGGCGGCTTCTACTTCACTCAAACGCACCGGCCCTTTGGCTTCCAGATCATCACGTAACATTTCCGCCGCACGCTTGGACATGTTTTTGATAATTTTCTCTTTGACATCTTCATCTGCACCCTTCAAGGCAATGATCAGGTTCTCGGAAGAAATTTCACGCAACAGCCCCTGAATGCCACGATCATCCACATCAATGAGGTTATCGAAGACGAACATCAGATCCTGGATATTCTGTCCCAGCTCCTCATCCACTTCCTTGAGTTTTTCCATCACCTGACTTTCCACCGATGACTCCAGGAAATTGAGCAGGTTGGCGGCCGTCTTGATACCGCCCATGCCTGCGGATTTCAGGCTGTCAGAATTACCGGCAAACTGTTTCTCCAGCATTTCATCCAGCTCATGCAGGGCCGAGGGTTGAATACCGTCCAGGGTGGCCACCCGAATCAGGACATCGGCTTGCATATTCTCGGGCAGCGCCGCCAGAATTTCCGCCGCATGATCGCTTTCAAGATAGGAGAGAATAATGGAAATGATCTGCGGGTGCTCAAGCCGGATCATTTCCGCCACGGCCCGCGCCTCCATCCATTTCAGGGTTTCCAGCCCCTTGGCATCGTGGCCCATGAGAATGCGATCGACAATATTGCCGGCCTTGTCCTCTCCCAGGGCGTTAACGAGTACATTGCGCAGGTATTCTTCGTTGCCAATACCCAGCGCCGTCTGCTCATCCACCGTATCGCAAAACTCGCTTAGCACATCGTCCACGGCATCACGGCCAATACTGCCCATCCCGGCCATTGCCTCGCCGATTTTCTGGACCTCCTTGGGATTCAGCAGCTTCATGATTTCCGCCGCATCCTGTTCGCCCAGGGTCATCAAAAGCACGGCCGTGCGCTCGATGCCCGTCAGTTTCTTTTTTTGTTTCGCCTCATCCGCCATAAGCTTCAGTCTTCAAGCCAGCCCTTAACGACCTGCGCCACCCGCTTGGGCTCCTGGCTGGCGAGCGACTTGGCCATATTCAGGTTATCTTCATAAGTTGACGGTTTGGGCAGACGCCCACCACTTTCGTGGCTCAGGGTCAGTTGATCTTCGGAAATTTCTTCCCCGCTTTCATTGATCAGGATCTGTTTTGGCTGGGTGGCGAGATGACGCATGATCGGGCGCAGAACCCCAAGGACCAGGAAGATCAGCATAATGGCTGCCGCAGCCTGTTTGAGTACCGACCAGAACCAGGACTGTTCCCAGAACGGAATAGCCGGGATTTTTGGCATTTCTTCAGCCGGCAGGAAGGCCGCGTTAATGATCTTCAGACTGTCGCCTCGCATCGTATTAAACCCGACTGCCTCTTTTATCAGGCTTGAAAAGCGCGCCAGTTCTGCATCCGTATAGGGGATCTCGGTGGGCTTGCCTTTTTTATCCTTACCGGTTTTCATATCCAGCACCACCGCGATGGAAAGACGACGAACCCCCCCCGTGCTGTGGCGGGTATGACTGATCGTCTTGTCAAGCTCAAAGTTCCGTACCGATCGTTTTTTCAGCCTGCTCGGACCTTCAATGACCCGGCTTTTCTCCGCTCCCTTACCCGCCACCTTTTCCGGCGCCACAGCCTTGCCCGGCGGTTCATTGGTCAAGGCGCCCGGAATACCCGCCTCGCTCTGCACACCCTTGCTCTGTTCTTCTGTCTGCTGTTCGCTACGCAGGGCTGGCGAATCCGGATTAAACTGTTCCTGGGTCGATTCACTCTGAGTGAAATCCAGATCGGCATTCACCTGAGCACGCACACCCTCCATACCTACCAGAGGTGCTAACAAATGTTCGATACGATGAATATAGTTTTGTTCCACCTTGCGGGTGTATTCAAATTCATTGGCCGTCATCGCCAGATTATTTTTATCGTCATTCGATGACAACAAACGCCCCTGATTATCGACTAGAGTAACCTGTGAGGCTTCAAGATTGGTCACACTGGAGGCGACCAGATGGGTGATAGCGGCAATTTGCCCCTTTTCCAGACGCCGCCCCGGCGCCAGTTTAATCATCACTGAGGCGCTGGGCTTCTTGCGATCGCGTACAAAAACGGATTCCTTGGGCAAAGCCAGATGGACGCGGGCATTCTCGATTGCAGAAATGGACATGATAGTACGGGCCAGTTCACCTTCCCGCGCCCGCTGGTAACGTACATTCTGGATAAAGGCGCTGGAACCAAAACCCTGTTCCTTATCCATGATCTCAAAACCTTCGCCGCTACTTTGTGGCAGATTTTCCGCCGCCAGCTTCAGCTTCGCTTCACTGGTCTTGCCGGATTCAACCATGAGGACGCCGGATTCCGGATCCAAACGAAATTTAATATTGTTGCGTTTCAGTACCTCGGACATGGCCTGCACATCCTGACCCGTGACGTTGCTGTAAAGAACGCTATAAGTTGGTGTCTGTGACCAAAGAACCACGGCAACGCCAATGGCAATGCTGGCAGCCAGTCCCACCAGCAGACCCACCTGGCGCACCACTGGTAACTCCAGCATGCCCATGAATGGCCCACTAAACTGTTCTGATTTTACCAGATCCATATTTTTCTTCGTTGATTATGTGCGTAAGTAACAGGGAAAAAAGCGGCTTGTTTCAAGCAGGATCATATCGGCATGTTCATAATATCCTGATAGGCATTCACCAGTTTATTACGCACCTGTAGCATGGCCTGGAATGACACATTAGACTTTTGCAGGGCTATCATCACTTCTGACATCTGCACATTCGAATCGCCTTGCTGAAAAGCATCCGAAAGTTTTTTGGCATCCATTTGCGACTCGTTAACCTTATCGATGGATTGTTTCAATAGTTCAGAAAAGTCACTTGAACTCCCTGCTCCGGCAACAGTTTTTTCACTACTTTTTACCTGCGCCGCGCTGGCCATGGCGCGCATTTGCAGCAACAGTGCATCGGAAGTAATTGCGTTTGTCATATCAATACCCTGGAGAGATTAGAGTTACCTTCGTCAAAAGTTCGCCGCCAAATGGAATTATGCAGTTTCCAGACCAGCGGCGCCCAAATCGGCGACCCCCTGATCAGCGGGATGAATATCCGAACTACCCGGCACAATAATGCCGGCTTCACGCATGCGCGCCAGTTTATAACGCAGCGTACGCTGGCTGATTCCCAGCCGCTCCGCCGTGAGCTTGCGGCTGCCATGGGCACAACGGATGGCAGTCAAAATCAGATCCCATTCACGCTGTTTCAAATCCGAATTCAGTGATTCATCCCCTGATTCAGCGTCTATTTTTGCCGCTAATGCTGAGCGGGGTGAACGGCCGGTGGTCAACATTTCGTTCTGATCCGGCGCAGGATTCAGCCCGGAATTTGCGCCGGAAGTAGAACTGAAACGGGCCGTGACCCCTTCAAAATGCAGATCCTGTCCACTAATAACCGCATCGCTGTGTAAAATCAGCGCCCGCTGAATCACATTATCCAGCTCCCGAATATTACCGGGCCAGCGATAACGCAGCAGATCGGCGCAGGCCTCATCCGAAAGCTCCGGAATGATCTGCGTAGAAGTGCGCGCATGTTTTTCCAGCAGGCGCTTTGCCAGAGGCACAATATCGCCACTGCGCTCGCGTAAAGGGCGCAGGTTCAGAGGGAAAACATTGAGCCGGTAAAACAGATCTTCACGAAACCGGCCTTCTGCCACCACGCTTTGTATGTCACGGTTCGAGGTGGCCAGCACCCTTACATCCAGCTTGATCATCTCGGTACTGCCAAGACGCTCCACTTCACGTTCCTGCAAAACCCGCAGCAGTTTGACCTGTAGACCTAGATCCATTTCTGAAATCTCATCCAGCAACAGGGTGCCACCCTGGGCCTGTTCGAATTTGCCCGGACAAGCCTTGTAGGCACCGGTAAACGCACCTTTTTCATAACCAAACAGCGTCGCTTCCAGCATATTCTCAGGAATAGCGGCACAATTGATAGCCACAAAGGGCTGGTCATGACGCGGTGAGTGACGATGGATAAACTGCGCCAGCACTTCCTTACCGACGCCGCTTTCCCCGCTGATCATAATAGTGGCATCGCTTTCAGCCACCTTCATGGCGATACGCGCCAGTTCCTGTGAGGCCTCATCGACCACAATCATGTCTTCATCCGCTTTCACGGACCCAATGTACTGACCCACCATGTTGACCAGCACCTCGGCTTCAAAGGGCTTGACCATATAGTCTGCGGCACCATCACGCATGGCATCCACCGCCTGCTGGATGGTGCCATAGGCCGTCATTAGGATCATGGGGATGTCGGGAAACTGCAGCCTGACTTTTTTCAGCAAACTGTGGCCGTCCATTTTTGGCATATTGATGTCACTAATGATCAAGTCCACCGCTTTATCTTCAAGCAAGCGCAGGGCCATCCGCCCATTTTCCGTCATACACACTCTATAACCGGCTATCTGTAGCGTATCCCGCAGGGCTTCCGCCAGGGACTCATCGTCTTCAACGACCAGAATGCTTAAATCCATCGTCATACTCATTCCTCATTGCAAAATTATCAGGCAATCTGTTGTATATTTTTCGGGCTATCCTGCACGGATGCGATCGATGTTGCTTCGAACTGCTGTGTCGATTGGAAAATGGGCAAGTGCAAACTGAAAGCGCTGCCCTCGCCTGGCCTCGATACCAGCTTCACCTCACCCCTGTGCGCACGGGCGATGGCCTGCACCACCGCCAACCCCAGCCCAGTGCCATCCTTGCGGGTAGTATAAAAAGGATCGAATAATTTGCGCTGCGCCTCCGGCGCAATGCCGGGGCCGTTATCCGAAATTCGCAACTCCAGTTGACCGGCCTCATCCACCGCCGCCAAGGCCCGGAGTTCGCCATCCTGATCCATGGCCTGAATGGCATTCACCGCAAGATTGATTAAACCGCTTAAAATCATCTGCCGATTACCGTAGAGCCGATAGCCGGGCGTTTCGTCTTTCCACTCATAGTGGATATGGCTGGACTGTAACTGTGCTTCCAGCACCTGTTGCAGATCGGTCAGCAGCACATCGGCGGTAAAGAATTCTTCTCCATTTTTACCGCTGCGGGCGTAGACCAGCATGTTGTCCACCAATTGTTCCAGGTGACGCAGACGGGAAAAGATTTTTTCCCCCACCTGCTGTCGCTGTGAATCCTCCATGTGCGAACGTTTCAGATTAGAGGCATAAAGCATGGCGCAGGACAGGGGGGTACGGATCTGGTGCGCCAGTGAAGCCGCGGTTTCCCCCATGGAGGCAAGACGCTGCTGCTGGGCCAGGCGATCCTGCAACATGCGCATTTCGGTCACATCGGTGATCAGCAGAATCTGACCGGGTTCAGTCCCCAGCGGGCAGGTTGAAATATTGACCCGGCGGCCATCGGCCAGTGAGACTTCATGGCCATCATCGCAGCGGGGGGCAAAAGCGCGGCCAATCACTTCGCTCCAGCTGATTCCCAGCAGAGGCTGACCCAGTAGCTCTTCCGCCGCAGGATTGTTCTCACGGATAATGCCTTCGCCATCAATGACGATAACCCCTCCGGGAAGCACGTCCAGCAAGAGGCTCAGGCGGCCGGCCAACCGTTCCTTTTCGGTCAACTCTTGAATACGTTCATCACGCGCCGCCTGTAGTTCTTCATTAAGATCGGCCACACGGATCTCAAGCTGCCGGTAGGATTCACTCAGTTGACTGGAGAATTCGTTGAAGATCGCGAAAGCGTCTTTCAGGCTCTGCGAATCAGTGCTGTCGTGCATGGAAAGTTCCTGTCATTGCCTGAAATCTGACACCAAAGGCGCCGCCATAAGGACATGAGCAAGAACTATGCCTGATTTATTTTGTTAGTAATTACAGGAGGATAGAAACGGGAATAAAAAGAGAGTCAATTTTATGGCGAAAATTGAGGTCACAATTAACCGATCCGGTGTGAATAACGCAGAGAACGTGAGAATCATTATTTTGAAATAAACTAACTGCCTGGTAGCAAGCTACCAGGGACATTGAATCGCTGTGGATATAATTCCAGCGTGCTGATGATGGGTTTCGCTTCGTTCTACCCATCCTACTCATTCCCACAAGGTAGGATGGGTAGACCGAAGTGCGAAGTTCAGAGGGGAAACACCCATCAACCTCTATTCAGGAAGCCTTATCCACTCGTTGCAGACCATACTTGCGCATTTTTTCTACCAGTGTCGTACGGCGCATATTCAGGCGTTTAGCCGCATGGGCGACCACCCCATCGGCATCATCCAGCGCCTGTCTGATAAGGGAGGATTCCAGATTAATCATATGCTCTTTAAGATCCAGACCGCTTACGGGGATGCGCAGCGGCGCATCCAACGCCTGTGGTGTCAGCATCTGCCCTCCCACCTGCACCTCCGGCAGTTCCGACAGTTCCGACAGTTCCGCCACCAGTAAATCATGACGGAATTTCTCTGGCAGGTCACGCAAATCCACCACACCATTGGGAAACATAATGATCAGTCGTTCAATCAGATTGGACAGTTCACGCACATTGCCCAGCCATTTATACTGACACAGTGCGGCAATGGCATTCTGAGTCAGGCGCACCGATCCCCGTTGTTCATATTCCATGCGCGTAATGAGTTCTTCGATCAGGAGAGGAATATCCTCAATGCGCTCACGCAGGGGCGGCATTTCAATGGGGAAGACATTCAGCCGGTAGTACAGATCTTCACGAAAACGCTCTGCCGCAATTTCCTCTTCCAGATTGCGGTGGGTAGCCGCCACAATGCGGACATTGGCAGCGATGCTTTTATTACCACCGACGCGTTCAAATACCCGTTCCTGAATGACCCGCAACAACTTGACCTGCATGCTCAGGGGCATATCACCGATTTCATCCAGAAACAGCGTCCCGCCGTTGGCCATTTCAAAGCGTCCCTGACGCATACTGATCGCGCCGGTAAAGGCCCCTTTCTCGTGCCCGAACAACTCGCTTTCCAGCAACTCCGGCGGAATGGCTCCGCAGTTCACCGGCACAAAAGGCTTGTCCCGACGTGAAGAGTGATAATGCAGATTACGCGCCACGACTTCCTTGCCCGTGCCGGACTCGCCCAGAATCATGACGTTGGCCTCTGAATCCGCCACCTGATCGATTAAACGCCGGATTTCACGAATAGGGCGGCTATTGCCGACCAGACTGCGAAACAACGTCTGGGTGCCTGAACCAGGGCGGGTATTGGTTCGATGGTAAATATCCGCCTGATGCAGGGCATGCTGCAACTGGCGATGCTTGACAGGATATTCAATTTTACCGGCAATCAACGGGGGCGCCAGCTCAGTGGGCGTGCCTTCCCGGTGGTGCAGCAGAAGAACTGGGATTTCACTGCCAAATTCGTTCTTCAGCTCTTCGATCTCCGCCCGGGTCAGACCACAGGTCTCGGCCTGGCCGATAATAATGACATCCCAGCCCTCCTCCGGAGTGTCAATCGAACGCCAGAATTTCACATCTGCGGATTCAATCTGACCATAATCAATAAAATTAAGGAGTAAATTCAAGTCAGAGCGCCGTTGCGTGTCACTTTCAATGAGCAGCACGTTTTTATAAGACATGGAACAATCCTTGCAGCATATAAGGTGGTAAAAGATTAAAACTCCCTAGATGTTAGCAGCCTGACACAAAAAGTCAAAAATTTGTCAGTTCACAGCGGGAAAGCTTAAGCACATGAAATATAGCGCGTATTTTCTGTTCAGGAGACGGAAGAATGCCGAATCTGCGCAACCGTGCGCCGATGATGGGCGAATATCCATTTTTCCAGATGATTTCTCTCGATCTCATCCAGCGACGTAAACCTCGTGCGCACAAGATAGCGGCCGTCCTGTTCCGTCACCGACACCACCCGGGCAACGATTTTCAGCGCATGCTGCATCTCAGCATCAGGATAGATTTCCAGTAACAGGGATGCTGCGTCATCGGGAGCGGCATCAGACTGCCATTCGATGCCCTTCCAGGAAAGCCTGACCGGAATGGGTGCATGGTGCTGTTGTGGCTCTCCACACAGTTTGCTAAGCATATCAATGAGCAGGTTCAGTTTGTTCTCGATGCGTTGCAGTTCGGGAGAAGAATGATATGGCTCATGCGCAGCAGACTGCTGATCAGTGAGCGTTTCGAGCAAAGAAAATGTCAGCAGGTTATTCCGGCGTAGGGATGCGACCGACGTCATTTCAGGTAAAGCATCCCATTTTAACGCCAGCGGTGTTTCGATTGATAATACATCGTCCTGCATGCTTGCCCCCTGTATTATAATGCCTCATCAGGGGTGCACAATACTACGAAACAGCGCTAAAACAACGCGTTTTGTAACATCTCATTCAGGGAAACGCTGATGGGGGAACCCGCTCACCATAGCCGGCAGAGGGATGTCGCTAACGGCGGCGGCGGCCTCCCACTCTGGGAGATTCAAAATTAACCTTGATCGAATGACCTTTGAAATCTTTGCCATTCAAACCGGCAATGGCGGCGCGCGCCTCATGACCTTCCATTTCGATAAAGCCGAAGCCCTTACACTGGCCCGAAAAAACATCCGTCACAAGCTTGCACGCGCGCACCGTGCCAAATTCGGAAAACAGGGTCTGAATATCATTTTCACAGGTGCTGGCAGGCAAATTACCAATAAATAGTTTTTTCAATTCTGTTCCCCTTGGATATGGAGTATGGAGACGGCGCTTATTAGATTTAGTCCTTGAACGCACGGCAAGCTGCGTATTATAGATAACTATGCCTCAAAAAAAGAACCCCGCCGGAGCGGGGTTCTTCGTATCGGTTTATCCGATGAGATCTTGCTCAGACGGGTGTAACACTGGTCGCCTGGAGACCCTTCGGGCCGTTCTCCACCTCAAAGGTGACCGGCTGACCTTCGTTCAGGGTTTTGAAACCTGAACCCTGGATGACACTGAAATGTACGAATACATCCGCACCGCCATCGTCCTGAGAAATAAACCCAAAACCTTTGGATTCGTTAAACCACTTTACAGTACCTGTAGCCATATAACTTTTTACCTAGAATAAATTAAACAAATTAGAGAGTTGTCGCGTACAGGTAATGAAACGGGGAATTCAGGGCTAACACGAAGGGAACAACCAAAACTGCCAATAACAATATCTGTATCTGTCGGTACTATAGGGGAATCCATCCCCTTTTACCAGACTATATGTTATTAATTTTATAAAATAAGCCTGTATAACCTCGAATTGCCGGAATAATAAGCCAAAACATTCACTTATTAAACAAAATGTAGCGGTTTAGCTCCCCATTTCAAGATGACAACGATTCATTCATCGAGGCAAGCTGGTAAACCCGGGCGGCCTGATGATGCTGGTTCAGCCCGGCGATTTCTCCGGCTAGACGCTGTTTCTCCCTTTCCCCCAGAGCCATGCTTTTATTATCGATGGTCATTACCTGCCTTAATGTCGCCGCCAGTTTTTCCAGCATCGCATTGATATCCGGATGAGTAAACAGGGCCGTGATTATTTTCTCGCGTTTCGCTTCCAGCTCGGTAAACGTCGTCCAGTCACCCTGTTTCGCATGGCCATACATCTCATGACTGAGACGCAGGATATTCTGTACGTGTGATTGTGGGAATGTCGCAGGCATGACCGGTCTTGCTCCTCAGCTTCAGTATTCCTGAATCTGTTTTTCCTGTTCCATACGTGAGGGAACCTCGTCCCAGCTCAGCTTGATCGAGCGCAGCAGTGATGCGACTTCATCGAGAATATCGGCATCATTTTCAACATTGGCCCGTGCCAGACGCCGGGTCATGTAGTCATACAGATCGTCCAGATTCTGTGCAATCTCACCCCCTGTATCCAGATCCAGACTCGCACGCAGGCCGTCAATAATAGAAATCGCCCAACTGATATTTCCCCCTTTTGACGATATCTCGCCGCGCTCCATATGTCCCTTGGCAGTATTGATTTTTCCCAGCGCTCCGAGCATCAGCATCTGGATCAGGCGGTGGGGGCTGGCGGACTCAACACCACTGGAAACACCAATCTTGTTATACTGCTGAACCGCACTATGTGGCTTTGCCATATTCATTACCTGATTCCTCATTTATTAACAAAACATATGTCACTCAAACCCTGCCCCTTTGCCCCACCCGTGCAAACCGCAGGTATCACTGCGGCATTTTACCTGCCGGGTGAAACGCCAAATATTTGAACAAAGTGATGATGACATCTTGGTTTTACCTCGGCTTCGCAGCACCGGGCAAAGAAGCCAACTGGCGACTGAGATAGTTACTCGTTGATCGCATTTTCCCCAGCGTTGCGTCCAGCGCGCTATACTTTTCTAAATAGCGTCGCCTGGACGTCTTAAGCCTGCGCGCCAGCTTTTCCCTATCTTTCCCCAGGTCGCGAATACGATCAGAATAACCCTCACTGCGCACCTTTATAATGCCATCCTGTTTCAGGAACTGACCACTCAGTTCGTAAAGCTGCGCGCCCACGCCGTGAGAAAAAAACACCTCTCCCCGGTCACCCGTGCGCCCCTCCTGCACCTCTATTTTCAACCCTTCTGCGCTACCTTTACCTGTCAGGGTGCGCCCGGAACCGGTACCCGCCAGATGGTTGAAGGTCCCCGCTACATTCTCACCACGGATACCATGCGTAATCTGAAAACCCAGGTTTTCTTTCAGTCCCCTGTCCGCCTGAATGACTTCAACTGAAGAATTACTGCCATAACGCTCGGAGACCAATAGCAGGCGGTTATTAAAAAAATGAGCTTCTACAGAAATTTTATCTTTTTGAAAATGACTGTCTGCATTGATCTGACTTTGCAGCTCATCCAGAAAATCAGCCTCACTGGAATAATTTTTTGCTGTCAGCGTGATCTTCTTGCTATCCACGCCATCCACCTTGAGCTGGAAACTGTTGTCTCCCTTATCCAGGCGTAATGGAAATATATTCCCGTCCACACCCGACATGACAGGGCGTCCGGCCCATGCGCCCTGTGAAGCCATCTGGGTGATAACCAGATCATAGGCGCCGGTCTTTGTTTCATGACCCGCTTTAAGGTAATGAATCGCAGGATCACTGCTGGAGCCGGAAATCGAAAATAACTGCACTACCTGTTGTAGATCATCATCAATGGCTTTCTGCAGTTTCGTGCTTTTTAACTCCAGCTTGCCATCACGCTTGATATCAATGCCCACGCTGTAAAGAGAATCGTATTTTGAATTAACACTGCTGAAATCATTTCCCAGTATACGTCGTATCTGGTTAATAACTCCGCGAATAGACGCATCGCCTGAGAGCGGACCCGCTGTTTTTGTTTTGGGATCATAGCCGGTCAGCTTATCAACTGTATCGATCAATTCATTGTATTTGCTGACGAATTTCTTAACCGAATCCATGATGCCGGCGGTGCTCATCTCGATATGAAGATGATTAGTGCTGCCTTTGGAACCCGGCTTGAGGTGAAGCGTGACACCCTCGATCACGTCATCAATATCATTGCTGGAACGGCTAATCGAGATACCATCAACGTTCAGCCTGGCATCCTGCGTCGCCACCACCTCATTCATGTTCAGTCCCGCGCCCTTCTGGCTGTCCGGTTCATAGGCAAAGACCGACAGTCCTGACATATCCTGATCAGTCCCGTCCTTGTCATCCACCTTGATGCGAATATTGTTGTCATTGCCCGCCACCAGTGAGGACAGCACCAACCGATAGCCCTTACCATCATTAATCACCGCGGCACGAACACCCGCGCCTGATTTATTAATCGCCTCCTGAATCCCACGTAGGGTGTTATCCTTATCCGTAATGCGAATGGTTTTTGCGGGGATCTTCGAATTCATCACAAAATGCCCGCTTTTATCATCAAACCGACCCAGTTGAATCGTCAAACTGCCGCTTCCGACAGAAAGACGATCAGATTCCAGAGCGGCACTTGCAAGTTTGTGCGCCTTGGCAAGTTGCAAAATTTTAATGTCATAATCACCTGGCTGGGCGTCTTTATCAGCCGTTGCGGCCAGCTTGTCCTTATCACTGCTGGTCACTTCGAAATGACCAAAGGTGTTCGGCTTTCGTAGCGCATTAAGTGAAGACTGGAATCCGGAAACCGCACCTTTGAATGTTCCTATTGCGGAGAGTCCGGCCTGGAGCTTCGCTTCCTTGCGATCCAGTCGCATCTTCACCGGTCCACCTTCTGCTGCCACCAGCTTATCTACCAGACCCCGGACGTCCAGTCCTGATCCGATACCGGAAGATGTAATGCCGGGCATACCGTACCTCTTGACTCATTTAAGCACTGAATGAGGATTCCTTCCCGGAATCCGGTTTACCGGTACAATGCAAGTTTAGTACCAGCCCCTACCATTCCTGTCAGGCATTCAGTTCTATCAGAAATCCCTTTCTTGCTTCCTCATCCTCATTCAAGGAATCCGCCAGGTGTCTTGATATGGCCAACATCTCTTCAGACGGGATCTGGCGTATCAGTTCCTTGGTTTCCGAGTCATAGACTTTCACTATGAAACGTCCTGTTTGATCGTCAACACTGAAATCTATGTCACGTTTCATATGTTGTACGTATTCCTTGAGATGGCTCACCGCCTGTGTAATATCTTCCTTTGTGACCTCGGTTTCACGGGTTTGCTCCCCGATGATTGCGGCGGCAACTACTTGCCGCCCTTCAGCAACATTCCTCTTGGAACCACTGCTGGCACGACCTTCCGTTGCCGCCACCACCAGTGCCACATTGGTTATCGAATGTGTTGCCATAACGTCACCTCTTACGCTGTCAGACGGACCCACTGAAATCCATCAGTGGTTTTCGTCATTGTTTCTCAGCTTATTTTAACAGGGTCAAGACGTTCTGTGGCGCCACATTAGCCTGTGCCAGCATGGCTGTACCTGCTTGCTGCAGAATCTGGGCACGGGTTAGATCGGCCGTTTCCTTGGCAAAGTCAGCATCACGAACGCGTGAGCGCGCAGCGGTCAGGTTTTCAGCATTGGTAGACAGGTTAGCTATGGTTGAAGTAAAGCGGCTCTGAATAGCACCAAATTTTGCGCGCTGGTTATTCACCGTCGCCAGTGCTGCATCCACCGTTGCCAGCGCCAGATTGGCGCCTGCGACCGAGCTAATATCCAGATTAGAAACCGAATTCAGCTTTGACGCCACGGTAGCATCCGTCACCGTCATCCCGCTCGTGCCGGAGACACTGAAGGATTTATCGGAATCGAACGTAACCTGACCGGTAATAATCGCAGTTGCACCTACCGGAACAGCTTTCCCATCACTGGAAGTCGGAGCTTCACTAGCCGTACCCTTGCCGGCCGGAAGGGTAGCATCACCCACCTGGATGGTTCCGATGTTGTTATTGTTGACAGCCTCCGAAAGAGCAATGGTGTTACCGGTGTTGTTCATCAACGTCACACCGGAACCATCTTCACTCACCCGGGCAGTGACACCGGTCTTGGATGCCACATCATTGATGGCGGTTACCGCACCGGCCAGACCATCATTGCCTTCCGTGCCGCTGATGGTGAAAGCGATCTGCTGAGCTTTTGCATTATCAGACTTGATATCCAGCACATAGGCGCCAGCGGTGCTGAAACTGATGGCTTCCTGGGTTTTGGCGAAAGCGCTAACCCCGGTTTTATCGCTTTTGGCATTGACCATCTCCGCGATTTTCTTGGCGCTGACACCGCTCTCAATCTTGAAATTATGCCTTCCCAGCGAGCCACTGACCGAGAGATCTTCACCGGTAATACGCTGGCCTGAGGTGCCGGTCGAGGCTACCCCCTCCACCCGGTAGTCACCATACTGTGCGGTACGAAAGTTGCTGGTGGTGGTCAGAATGGTCTGGTTGGCATTGGCGCCGACCTGAAACACGGCTGCACCAAAGGTACCATCGAGCAGTTTCTGGCCGTTGAACTCGGTCGAAGTCGAGATGCGATCAAGTTCCGACACCAGTTGTCCGACTTCAGCCTGTAGCGCCTGACGATCTGACGCGGAGTTGGTGGCATTGGCAGACTGTACCGCCAGTTCGCGGACACGCTGCAAAATATTACCGCCCTCAGCCAGCGCGCCTTCCGCCGTCTGCGCCAGGGAAATACCATCATTGGCATTTCGTACCGCCTGATTCAAACCACGAATTTGCGAGGTGAAACGTTCAGAAATAGCCAGACCCGCAGCATCATCCTTGGCGCTGTTAATCCGCAAACCGGATGACAGACGCTGCAAGGCTACCTGTAACTCAGCCTGCGATTTATTCAGGTTACGCTGGGAATTCAACGACATAATATTTGTATTAATGACTTGAGGCATAACGCTCTCCTCTTTTTTATCTCCAACAACGATTAGTCATTGTCTTCGACTACATGCTCTTTAGCGGATATACATCCCCAAAATGGACATATTCACCGCTCCCGAGAACACTAGCGTCCGTGATCGGGCTTCCTTTAGGGGGTCAGGGGAAATTTTTGTATGAGCTATGTTATTGTTTTATATGGGAAGGCGGGGGTATTTCAAAATTAATTCAAAAATCGTTTGTTTCAATACCCAATAACAACGCAAAAATTGATGGGTTTCACTTCGTTCTACCCATCCTACTCTATAAAATACCCGTAGGATGGGTAGAACGAAGTGAAACCCATCATCCTTATTTAATTATAGGTAATTAAATAAGGAGATACCCTGCACGCGGGTAAAGGCTTTCTGTGAGGCTTTCAGTCCGGTCAGTTTTAGATTCAGATCACTTACCGCTTTGCTGTAATCCAGATCCTCGACCTTGGACAGGGTCTGCTTAATCTGCAATTTATAGGATTCGTTGATATCTTCCTGCCCGTCCAGCGCATTGAGGCGAGCGCCAACCGTGGACCGAACGTCGAGAATATTACTGAGACCCTGATCCAGTCCCACCAGGGCGCGATTAGCTTCGTTGTGCAAACCGGTGAACCCTTTGGCCTCGTCGCTCGTTCCTCGCAGGGCGGTGACTAATCGATCGATAGTGGTAAAGAGATCCTGATTTTCACTCGGACGCACAACAAAAGAGTCGCCATCTTCCGGTTCCCCTTTGATAAAGGTGTTCACCCCCTTGAAAGTAATCGCATCGCCGCTTTTGTATGGCGTCCCTTCAGGCACAATAATCTTACCCTTCTCATCGGTCACTTTATAGGAAAATTCCTTGCTGCCATCTGGCTTGACTTTTTTGGCAAAGACAATGTTGTAGCTGCCGCCCTTATAGTCACCAACGGAATTACCCGGTGAAATAACGGCGCTACCCCGGTTGCTCTGACTGTCAAATATTGCGAATTCACCATTACCGTCCTTGATATCGCGAAATACCCTACTGCCTGAATCCCCGGTGGCAATCTGCCGCTCCGGGCCGATTAGTATAAACCGCTGACCATCATCACCATGATAGTCATAGCCACTGCCCGTACTGTGATTAAAAGGACGAAATTTAGTCTTTGAACCGGAAAACAGAAATCCACCGGTGCTGTCCGTGGAATTGGCAATGTTAAAAAGTTCATCATTGAGCTGACCGATTTCGTCGGCGACAAAGCCCCGATCCTCGGGTGTCAGGGAATCATTATTAGCCTGTACCGTCAATTCACGTACGCGCTGGATGACGCTGGTCACACTTTTCAGCGCGCTTTCTTCCATTGTCAGGCGCGTGCGCGCAGCGCTAATATTTTCCTGCTGCTGTTTCGCGCCCGCCAGGGCATCACGCAGATTGACCACTCGTGCGGCGGCGACAGGATCATCGGAGGGCCGGGTAATACGACGGCCGGTGGCCACCTGATCCTGCACCGTACTCAGCTTTTTCTGCTGGTCCATCATCGCATCAATGGCAACCTGCTGAGCCTGATGAGTCGATATACGCATGGTCTTACCTGAATGAACTCAAGAGGGTTTCAAGCAACTTGTTGGCGGTGGCGATCATCTGCGCGTTGGCCTGATACAGCTTTTGAAAGCGCATCATGTTGGCCGCCTCCTCGTCGAGATTCACGCCGGATATGGATTCCCGCTGTTCTTTGGCCTGGCTTAGCAATTTTTCCTCTGCCGCCGCGTTGACTTCGAGCTCATGTGTCTTGCTGCCTACACGGGAAACCAGTTGCGAATAGGCCTGTGCATAATCAACGGTACCATTGGATAATACCGGGGTATTCTGCAGTTTCGCCAGATTAATCGCATTACGGTTATCGCCGACGCCATCCGTGTTGAATTCAATTTTGAAACTATCCCCAGCTTTGGGTTCGCCACTGAGATGAACACGGAACCCGAAGTCCGTGCCATCCGGAAGAGGGAATACATCGCGTCCCTTTTTCGGATCATACGCCAGTAAGGTGCTGACTCCCGGCGGGCTGACCGGATTGTCCTCGGCATTATTTTGAATATGCCCCTCATCCGGCTTCGCCGCCAGTTTGAAAGGAATCGCGTTGCCGCTATTATCCAGGACTTCAAAATGCGTTTTATCCGCAAAGCGAATCACAAAGGGCGGGTTGAGTTTGCCTTTCTTTCGATCAAAAATATGATTGTCGGTATCATGCACTATCCCCGCGCTGATCTTGCCACTGCCCAGATTGGCGATATTGGCCTCGGTACGCAGGGGCGAAGCGGCGGCGATCTTATTGACATTATCAATCACGGTAGAAAAATTTTGCGCCCCCTGACGAGTGGGACGAATAATAAACGCATCCCCATTCTCCAGATGCGAACCGCTGATTTTCTCAATCCGGATCCCCTCGCTTTTTACTTCAGCCGGTAGGGATGAATAAGTACCGATCAGCTTATCATCCTTCAACCTGATCAGTTTGTACTTACCGTCACGATAGGTCAGTTGATAATCACTGATGGTCAGCTTGTTAACGTCCGTGATTTCGGCGGATAAAAGTGTGTCCCCTTTATTTTGAATATACGGCAATACTTTGGGCGTGTGTATATCATTTTTAGAGAAAAAATTCTCGCCCAGATCGTTATTCAGATCCATGCCCAAACGATGCTGATCGTTGAAGCTTTTGGAAATCCCGATGGCGATACGTCCCAGCTCGTTCTGCGAAGCATCCAGCACACCGCGACGAAAGTCCAACAGACCTCCCAGTTTACCACCCGTCAAAAAGCGGGTAATCACAGACTCGGAGCCACTACCACTTTTAAAAACAATCTCGACTTCGTCTGGATCATAACGGCTGTTCTGCGCTTGCAGATCGGAAGCCACGCTGCCGATGACCAGCGCCTGACCATTGCCAATAAACACATTCAGTCGTCCATCTTCCTGTTCGGACACTCGCACTGATACCAGCCCGGCCAGCTTTTCCACCATATTATCCCGCTGGTCCAGTAAATCACTGGGAGAACCGCCGCCAATCCCCCGTGCCTTGACGATGCTATCGTTTATCTTGGCAATAGACTTTGCAAGTTCACTGATTTCACTCACGATGTTATGCACATCCTGATTGACACCTTTGCGAATCTTGTTGAAACGACCATCAAGATAATGAAACCGGTCACCCAGGGAATGAGCCTCACTCAGCAGCACCTGCCGGGCGGAAGCGGAAGACGGCTCATTAGCCACGCCATTAACGGCGGCAAAAAAACTTTGTAATGAAGGCGCCAGCCCGGCATTGGGATCGGACAGCAGGTTATCCACCTGACTGGTATAATCATGATTGGTAGCAAGCGCGGCGTTACTCGATGTGTTGCTGCGTACTTCACCTGTTACGAATTCATTATAAACCCGGCCAACATGAGAAACTTCTACCCCGGTACCTACCGCACCATTGACGCGTGCCTGTGGCGTGCGCGCAACGAGATCCACCTTCTGGCGGGAATAACCATCGGTATTGGCATTGGCGATATTGTGACTGGTAGTTGCCAGATTACGCTGTGACGCCAATAGGCCGGAAATACCGATACCAAGAACATCACCCGCCATGCGCACCTCCCGAAATCAATAGCGCATAGTCACCCGTCAATGAACAGGTATTATTCCTTGTTGACAGATTAACCCGCATGGCGCGTTCCATCTTTAATCGCCGCCTGCAACATGGGGCGTTGCATGATATCGATAATTTTATCCGCATAATCCGGATCGGTGGCATAACCCGCGCCATGCAGTTCGCGAATAAAGGTCCTGGGATCGTCAACCCGCGCCAGCGCAGATTGATAACGGGGAGCTGACTGCAGGAAATCGACATAGTCAGAGAAACTGTCGGCATAATTATCATAGGCGCGAAAAGCGGCACGTTCATGCCGTGCCAGGCCATGACGATACTCAAGCGTGCGAATGGCAACACGATCACCGTCCCAGTCGGCTCCCGCCTTAATATTAAACAGGTTATGACTGCTACTACCATCCGTGTGCCGACTGATATGTTGTCCCCAGCCGGTTTCCAGCGCCGCCTGGGCCAGAAGTACTTCAGGTTTAACGCCCAGTTTGCCAGCGGCCTTTTGCGCCAGGGGCATCAGCTTTTGAACAAAATCCTGGGGCGAAGAGAAATAGGCCGGCATACTTTCATCCGGCACGGATCGGGATTTTGTCTTTTGAGATACCTCATTCGCCGCACCCAATACCGGCATGGTTAACTTCCGTTTTTGGGGTTTTATCTTTTGGGATGCCTCACTCGCCGCACCCAATACCGGCATAATTAACTTCCGTTTCGAGTCTTTCACCGCCGGGCCCTCAGCAGGAGGCACCGGTGTACTTGCCGCAGGCTTATGCAAACTGCCATGCAACTGTTTTTCCAGCATCTCGGCCAACCCTATGCCGCGCCCCTGTGACAGGTTTAGACTGAGCTGCTTGTCAAACATATCCTGGTAGAACCTGCTTTGTGACGTGTCGAAAACAGGATCGCCGAAACTGGCGTCACGCATACTTTTCAGCATCATCTGCATAAACAGAGACTCGAACTGCCGAGCCACCGTTTTCAGGGTTTTTTCCGGATTATTCTGCGCTTCCTTGCGCATGCGCGAAAAGCTACTCAGGTCGGTATAAATATCCTGATTCAGAGAAGACGGCGGCAGGGATGAAGGCAGTGTTTGCATGCTTTTGTAACATGCAGGTTTTGTGCCGAACAGCACTAAACAAGCGTTCCAAATACCAGATCACTTGTGAGTTTCCACGTTCGTGGTGAGCCCTTCGGCTCCGCTCAGGACGAACGGCAACTCCTAAAGTGTACTGGTATTTGGAACAGCTATTTAG
>VAOZ01098232.1_pt1 | contig 23135 bp, 25 predicted proteins | sample 3394041 | NCBI WGS metagenome assembly VAOZ01 (sample SAMN08290431, study PRJNA428436) | hydrothermal vent metagenome | isolation source: Deep-sea hydrothermal vent chimney | place: Indian Ocean: Southwest Indian Ridge
CGTAGGTTTTTAACATCAATTGATCAATTAATTAAGAAAAAGAACCGATATTAATATTCCCAGAAGGTAATTGGTATAAAGATTTTAATATCAATCATGAAATAAAATCGGGTGCAGCTCATATTGCTAAAAAGTATCATTTAAAAATTATGCCAGTATATATTAGGGGTGCTAATAGTTGGAAATCTGGCCAACAGGTATCTGTTTCTTTTGGTCCGTATTTTCTTCCTGATGAACTAGATAAAACACAAATATCACAAAAGATAGCAGTAGAGATTGATAAATTGCAGCAGCAAGTAAATAATTCTGAGCTTACTAAATAATAGTTCTTGAATATTTATTTTTTGTAGACCTTAAATTACTTCAGTTTTTTTTATTTCAGTTCGTATAACGTCCCTCTCTCCGCGAGTGAATTTTAGGATGGATTCTTTCCGTATTAAAATTTAGCTTCTGAAAGAAGCTGGTATTCGAACTGGTTGGAAGCGAGTCTTGAGCGACGGCGGAAGACGGAGCGAAAAGGAGAGCATCGGACGGATATGCCAGTCGGCATATCGGACGCCAACCCTGGACCAGCGAACGAGCCGCATTAAGGCGGCGAGTGAGGGCGGAAATCCCCCCTCTCTCCAGTTGAGAAAATAAGGTTTAAAGTCTTATTTTTTAGTGGTTTTGGTTCCAAAGTTACTGAGGGAATAAGTAAAAATGATAAAGAATATTATAATATTTTATGTAATATTTAAACAGAAATTCATTGTTTTATGGTTTATTGTAAATATATTTATTGATATGAGCACTAATTACCAATATAATACTAATATGTTTGTGGAGCGTCAGCTCTATTCGGCTAGATTCATAAGCTGAAGGCAGGCATAACAAAAAAGACTTCGTATAATGAAGTCTTTTTTGTATTCCTTTGTTAGTCTTTTTTTGGAGACCCTTTCATAGTTGTGAAAAATTTTATATCTCTGTATTTGTTAGTTGTCCATGGGTGAAATCTCCAATCGTTTCTTCAAATTCTTGATATGTGTGGATATTTTAATTAGTTTCTTTGCTAGAGGCAATAGTTTGAATCGTAAAATTTGCGCTAGAAACTTGGATCCAGCAATAATTAAAATGAAAAATACAATATTAGGTGAGAAAGATGCTAAAACTATAGAAAAAATAATACTTAAGTTTAGGAGAATTGTTTCTATAAACGATTCAATAAAAATTTTTCCACTCAAAAATTATATAAAATAATTGGTTTTGTAAAAATAGATGATCTAGCCTGGGAAAGGGGAATTACTTATGAATTGAAGTTTGAGTCGTATAAAAAATAAATTTCATGGGCATATTGCATATTTAAAGAATACTTTGACCTAATTTTTTCGTAAATTTTTTTTCTATTCATGATATAATAAATAAGAGGAATAAAACTTTAAAATTCTTAAGTTATGAAGCCCAGCTATCATCAATTTAATTGCCGAGAAACTAAGGAACTAGATTTACGTCAAGCTGATGCGGTTTTAAAATACCAGCCTGATATAATAATTATGGAGTATCCTAATAATATCCTAACTCCTAATTTGGAAGTTAACAATTATCCGGCACTTAAAAAACCTATACGATTAGTCAAAAAATTGACTAAAGAATTTTCTCAAAAGGTATTGAAAATTCACCCCTGGGCTAGAGCGGATACAGTAATGTGGAAAAATATTGCTAGTCTTTGGAAAAAAGGTCATCAAGTATTGGTATATTCAGTAGATGCTCCTAGTGAATTAACTGGAGAATGGCTGGAGGTATGGCAACACATGTATCCTAGTGCTCTAAATAATTGGATTTGGTGGGTAAAGATATATTTACGTGAAAAGATTATGTTGCAAAATATTCAATGGGTACTTAGTAATTATCAGAAGAAGAAAGATCCTAAAATTTTAATTTTTTTACAGAGTTTCCATTGGCAGCATGTGAGATTCTTAATGAGTTATCCTAGTAATAATGAAATTTGGCATTATTATTTTGGAAATTTTTCTGAAATAGATACAGGGAATATCGGCCCTAAGCTAAAAAAAATAAATAAGGTATTCTATAAGTACTGGAAGCAAATATCAGATTTTTAAATTTTTATTAGCTTAGATAACTAGAAAGAATTTTCTATATTTTCAAGTTGGTGTAATGTTTAGTCTAAAAGATACTGTTCCTGCGAAAGAGTGTTTTAAGTAATAATTTTTAATTAATAATTATGGCTGATGAATTAATAGAAATCTATAACGAGCATAATAAGTTTTTGGGTTTTAAGAAAACACGAAAGGAGGTACATCAACAAGGATTGTGGCACCGTGCCTCGCATATTTGGATCTATAACCCTACTGGAGAAATTATTCTTCAATTAAGAGTTAAAGATAAGCAGTTCTATCCTGATATGTGGGATATCTCCGTAGCCGGACACGTTCGGGCTGGTGAGGAGCCTATAGTTGCGGCGCTCAGAGAGATCGCCGAAGAAATTGGATTATCAGTCAAACCCCAGGATTTGCAATTTTTCAAAATTGGAGAACATAGCACAAGCTATCAGGGAATAAAAAATAAGGAATTCTATTATATCTATTTGTTGAAATTTCTTGGTGATATTAGCGATTTGAATTTACAAAAAAAGGAAGTAGTAAAAATTAAGTTTTTTTCTCTTGATGGCCTTGAAAGGGAATTAAAAATACATCCCGACAAATATGTGCCTCATGGAGATTATTGGTTTGAAATGATAAAGGAAATTAGAGGTCAAACTACTTAAGATTTAAATAAAGTGCTGTTTTTATGAGTTTTTTATATGAATAAATCAATATTGATAACTGGTATTGCTGGTACTGGTAAGTCTAGTATTTGTAATAAATTAATTGAACTTGGCTATAGAGCCTTTAGTATTGAGGACCGAGATGAGTTATATACTAGAATTGATCGTAGAACTGGACAAATTTTTAAAGATTATAATGCCAACGACTTGTCATTAGTAAAACAAGCTAATTGGATTTGTGATAGGAAAAAACTACGTGAATTAATCCGTAAAAATAATCAGGGGATTGTTTTCTATTGTGGGGTAGCTTCTAATTTGGATTATATACGGCCTTTATTTGATAAAGTTTTCATGTTAAAAGCTAGTATTGATGTACTTCATAAACGGCTTAGTCGGCGAAGCAGTAATGACTTTGCCCGAAGTAGTGAGGTTCAGAATTGGCTATTTAAGTATAAATTAGCTTGGGAAAATCATATGAGCAAGGGAGCTATAGTAATCAACGCTAGTAATCCACTTAATGAAGTGGTGAGTGAGGTTATCAAGAAGAGTAAAATCATATAATAATCATTTACTATAAAATATAAACCGGGAGCCAAGTGGCTTCCGGTTTTAGTTCCTGAAAAATTATTAACTACTATTAAGCTCTACCTAAAGTCTTTTCTCCTTCGTGCCATTCCATTGGGCAGAGGTCTCCACTTTGGATAGCTTTCAGTACCCGAAGAGTCTCGGTAACCGAACGTCCCACTGATCCAGTAGAAACAATAATATATTTTATTTTTCCTTCTGGGGAGATAATAAATAAACCTCGCTCCGCCGAACCGTCTTCTTTGTTTAAGACATTATAATCTTCAGCTAAAGTATGGGTGGTGTCGGCTAGTATGGGATATTTTACTTCTGGCAAATCTTTTTCTAGCCAATTTTTATGCGACCATTCAGAGTCGGTTGAAGCAGCTAGAATCTGGCAATCAAGCTTATTGAATTCATTTTCGTGCTTAGCAAAACCTCGCAATTCAGTAGGGCAAACAAAAGTAAAATCCCGAGGATAAAAGAAGAATATTAGCCAGTGACCTTGATAATCACTTAAGCTTATTTCGGTAAAATTACCTTTATGATAGGCTTGAACTCCAGTAAAATCTGGAGCAGTTTGATTAATATTTAACATATATTTGTGATTATTTAATTAGTAAAATTATATAAATTATTTTGTGTAGTTTTTAAATAAAGTAAGTTAAATGAACGCTTTTGATCGGCCGACCCATAATTGTTTGTTTAGGCTGAATTTTTAGGGGAATATTGGAATCATAGATACGTCCTAGGGAAGTATTAACAATATGACCATGAATATCTATGCGGGCGTCATAATGAGTAGCCCCATTTGGCAAGGGGATCTCTATTATTAGCCCTAATTTACTGAATTTTTTTAAATTTTTATATATAGTAGCCAAAGAAATAGTAGGGAATTTGTCTTTAAGTACTGTATAGATTCCTTTTACATCTGGATGATCAGTAGCAGAAGCCAGAATTTTAAATATTTCGGTTTTTTGTGGAGTTAGAGCTAATTTATGGGCTTTAATCTCTCGGCGAAAATTAGCCATTCTTTTGTTTAGTTCTGCTCTGCTAACCATCATACAATCATTAATATTATTTATCAATAGATAACTATTATCCATAATATATTAAGACTAAATAAAAGTCAAGAGTATTTTAACTCTAGGAGAATAAGCAAGTTTGATTTATTATTTTGCTAAAATACCTTATAATAATAAGATAGTAAGAGGAGGGTAAATAAGATTGGTTAGCCTACTAGTCTACAAGCCGTTATATCAAGTAGTATTTAGTATATAAGATTATTAATTTTTTTACTTAAAATTTATGTGCGGAATTATTGGTTATTTAGGAGAGAAGCAGGCTCTTCCGCTACTCCTTTCCGGTCTACAACGTTTAGAGTATCGGGGCTATGATAGCGCTGGAGTTTGTTTACGGGAAAATGATCAGTTAAGGGTTATTAAGAAGCAAGGCCCTTTGGAAGCTCTAAAAAAAGAATTAGCCCCCTTAAGTTTTAAGAGCCAAATTGGTATTGCTCAGACTCGTTGGGCAACTCATGGTCGCCCTAATAAACTTAATGCTCATCCGCATTATGATTGCAAAAAAGAGATCGCTATTGTCCACAATGGTATTATTGAAAATTTTCAAGCTCTAAAAAAACTTTTACTTAGTGAAGGCCACCAGATTATTTCCGAGACTGATTCTGAAATTATTGCCCATTTAATTGAGAAGTTCTATCAAGGTAATTTAGAACAAGCTACTCGGCAAGCTTTAAAGCTTATAGAAGGTACTTTTGGCCTAGCGGTAATGTCGGCTGAAGAAAATAAAATAGTAGTAGCTAGACGAGGCTCACCTTTAATTTTAGGAGTTGCTAAAGAAGGAATTTTCGTAGCTTCTGATGCTTCAGCGGTTATTGAATATACGAAAAAAGTTATTTATCTTGAGGATAATGAAATTGCTATTCTCACTCCTCAAGGATATAAGTTGCAAAGTATTGATGGGGAAGCTTTAACTGGTAAGATTGAAGAAATAAAATGGACGGTAGCTGAAATTGAGAAGGCTGGTTTTAAGCATTTTATGCTTAAGGAAATATTTGAACAACCCCAGAGTATTGCTAATATATTGCGGGGTCGTTTGCACCATGATCAAATTAAACTTTCTCTTAATTTTGATGCTAAAAAAATAGAAAAAGTTATTATTACCGCTTGTGGTACTAGTTGGCATTCGGCTTTAATTGGTAAATATTTACTAGAAAAGATTGCCAAGATTCCTGTAGAAGTTGATTATGCTTCTGAATTTCGTTATCGAGAACATTTAATTAATCCCCATGATTTGTTTGTAGTTATCTCTCAGTCTGGAGAAACTGCCGACACTTTAGGAGCACTACGAGAGATTAAAACTTGTGAAACTCTAGGAATTGTTAATATTGTTGGCTCTACTATTTCTCGGGAAGTGAAATCAGGAATCTATCTTCATGCTGGCCCAGAAATTGGGGTGGCCAGTACTAAGGCCTTTACCTCGCAAGTAGCTGCTCTAGTCCTATTGGCTCTTTATCTACAGAAAGAGCGAAATGGCCAATTAAATCAAGTGCTCACTATTGAATTATTAAATATCTCTAGAAAAATTCAGATTATTCTGGATCAGGCGAAAAAGATAAAAGAATTAGCTAAAAATTTAGTTCAAGCCAAGAATATCCTCTATTTAGGACGAGGTTTAAATTTTCCTGTGGCCTTAGAAGGAGCTTTAAAATTAAAAGAAGTATCCTATATCCATGCTGAAGGTTATCCTGCTGCCGAAATGAAACATGGGCCTATCGCTCTGATTGATAAAAATATGTTTGTGGTCTTCATTGTCAATCATGGTTTAATTTTTGAAAAAATAATTAGTAATATGCAAGAAGTCAAAGCCCGAGGAGGAAAAATTATAGTTATTTGTGATTTAGAGGATGATTTACTTAAAAAATTAGCCGACTATATTATTAAAGTTCCTAGTACTGCTGAAGAATTATCGCCTTTAATTAATGTTATTCCTCTGCAACTCTTAGCCTATTACGTAGCTGATTTAAACGGTATTAATGTAGATAAACCCCGTAATTTGGCTAAATCAGTAACGGTTGAATAGAAAGAATAAAGCTATTTTATATGTCTAATTTTTGGGAAAAACTAAGTCAACCGATTCTAGCTTTAGCTCCAATGGCCGGTATTACCGACCGTCCTTTTCGTTTGATTTGTCGTCAGCAAGGAGCTGATGTAGTCTATTCAGAAATGATTATGGTTCAAGCTTTAGTGAGAGATAATAAAAAGACTTTGGAGATGATTAGAATTGATCCAGCTGAACAGCCAGTAGTTATTCAATTAAGTGGCAATGATCCTGAGGCCTTCTATCATTCCGCTAAAATCTTAAAAGAATTAGGACCAGCTGGTATAGATATTAATTTTGGTTGTCCAGCCCGTAAAGTGGTCGGGCAGGGCAGTGGGATAGCGCTATTGCGAGATTTAGAGCGTTCCTATCAAATTATACAAGCTACTATTTCTGGGGCTGGAGGTTTGCCTATTTCTATTAAAACTCGGACCCAAATTAAGACTGCAAATCATCAGCATACTATTACCAGTTTAGATCTTTTAGAGAAGATTAAAGATTTAGAAGTGGCGGCAGTAATGATTCATGGACGTTCTTTTGAGGCTCCATGGATAGAAGAAGTGGATTATCAATTTATCAAAAAGCTTACAACTAATTTCTCTGGAGTAGTTTTAGCTAATGGCGGTATTTATGAACCAGAAATAGCTCAAGAAGTTTTAGAAAATACTAAAGTAGCTGGGTTAGGGATTGCTCATGGAGCCTATGGTCGTCCAGAGATTTTTAAACAAATTAAAGATTATTTAAAAACTGGTAATTATCATCGTCTGACTTGGCCAGAAAAAAGAAAAATAGCTCTAAAACATGCGGATTTAGTGGTTAAAATAAAGGGTCCAGCGGGTTTAATAGAATTCCGTAAGCAATTGCTTTGGTATATTAAGGGCCTTAAAAATGCTAAAACCTATCGTCAAAATTTGATTAATTTACAGAGTTTAGCGGAGATTAGATCGGCACTTTTGGCTATTGAGGACAGGGATTAAGTAAAAAATAAAGTCTAAAGTATGCTATAATGTCTATAGCTAAAATCAATTGAATTTTTAACTAGTTTAATAATAAATTATATGGAAGCTGCGGCCATAGTATTAGCTCTGGGCTATGTAGTCTATCGGATAGCTAGAAGAAATAAAACTTTAGACTATAAACCACCTATAAATAGAAAAAATAAATTACCTGAGGAAATGTCTCGTAGTGATTATTTACAAAAAGTAATGGATGAGAATAATGAAAAAGAGCGGGTTAGCAAACTTCGGGCTGAGAATAAAGAACGAATTAAAAAAGATTTTCTATAGAATTAGAGCTAAGATATACAGAAATATTAGAATTACAACTATTAATAGAAAACTAAAAACTTTTTCCTCTTTTCTAGGAGTTTCCGTAAATTCAGAAATAATAGGATAACGCTTATCTAAAAAAGTATACCAGTGACCAGCCAATATTTTTTTCATAAGAATATGGCTTTGTTTTTTTAGATTAAACCATAGACCTCGGCCGTGCCTTTTAACTAGCCAATATACTAGTCCGATAAGCACTAGACCTACTATAATTAGACCGAATTTTTGTGACCATTTGTGTACCACCATTGCAATGATGTTTCCGGAAAAATAGCCAATTCCTACATTAAAAAAAGCCCAAATTATTGCTCCTAAAATATTCCAGAGCAGGAAGGAACGGTGTTTCATATGAGAAGCTCCAGCTGAGAAAGGAACGATTGCTCTAGTAGCTCCGACAAAACGTCCCCATAGAAGTCCCATATTACCATATTTATGGAAGAACTTTTCGCTTTTTTCCATCAACTCTGGCTTAATTATATTTTTTTCTTTTAGCCAAGGACGCCCCCAACGTCCCAGGGAATAGCCTAAATAATCACCTAGTACTGCTCCAACGCTAGAGAAAATGATGATATCCCAAACATTAAAATAGCCTTGAGCAGCAAAAAAACCGCCGATAGAAACTAAAGTTCCTCCGGGGAAAACTGCGCCGAGAAAAGGGATACATTCAATGAAAGATAAAAATAAAAATAGCCAGTTGCCTAGCCAACTAAAGTCTTTTAAAATGTGAAGAAAAAAGTTTATTCCTGAGGGCATGATTTATATTATAGCAAATTTTAATCAGTTAAAAAAGCAGTTTATCTAATATATTATTAAGATCTATTTAATATGAACAGTAGTTTATTTTAATTCATTTAGGAAAAGATTTGAGGTGAATTTTCTAGAAATTATTTTGCATGATGACACAATAAAACCTGCATGTTTAAAGGTTTTTTTAATATTTTTTATTAAAAATGGCACAATGAAGATGTTTCAAATTATGAATGGGATGGAAGCTAAGGGAATATAGGTTTTATAGCAGATTTTAAGCATAAAAGCTTTATCTTTTCTTTATTTTTTCTCTATTTTTAATTTATCTTTTCTTAATAACTCTGTTATTTTGGATTAAAAATTCCGTTAAACGATAGCAACAACTAAAACAATAATACTGGATTATGTGATTAAATATTTGAAATTAATTTAGTCGTTTAATTTTAGCGCTCTATTTATTGACAAAGATATGGTAATATGCTATATTCTTTTGATGCTGTACTTTAACAAGTAAGTTTAATATTAAGTTAATTATTAAGTGAGTCTAATAATCAGGCTAATTTAATAATTAACTTAATATTAACTAAAAAACAATAGAATGGAAATTTTTTGGATTTTTTTTAAAGTAATTATGGCCATAAACATTATGTTTGTGGTTATAATGTTTGCTTACGCGTATTACCGACGCGTGATGCAGGAATCAAGAAAAAATTTCCGCTATATTGGCGGAAATGCTGTTGAGATATATGAGATGAATAGTTCAGTATTCTCAGATTTCTTTAACAGTTTTTCTCTTTCGGTTGAACAGCTGAGTTTGACCAGAGAAGAAATAGAGAGAGAAGGAGTCTTCCTGTTGTATGCCACAGAAGGCTTATTTTTCTTCTATCTCTCACAGAGAGGTAAAAGAGAACTAAAACTCTCCTGTGCCAGCCGAGGTGAAGGAGAAAGTCTAGTAATATCGTCAGTAGAGTGGGACGAGTTGCAAGACTATGACGAGTCTATCAAGGTCGTCATAAGACCACCAGAAATGGTGGGCCTAGGGTTTAGCTTAAACTAGCCCTTCTTAAAAAGATATTATAGCCCTTTAGCTTGTCTAAGGGGCTTTTAATTATTGATTTTAATTCATAGCTTTAGATTTGGGCGATAATAAAGAAAATGATACTTAGTCCTAGCCAAATAAAATAATTACTCGGTAAGTAGCTTTTTCGTCCAATTTTAAGCCAGTTTTTATGCCAAGAAATAGAGCCCTGGGGTCCTTTCAGAAGTTGACGGAAAGAATCAAAGTGCCAGTTGAAAGAAAACCAGAAGAGATCAGCAAAAAAGTTTACCCCAAAAAAGGCCGATAATATAAGCCAGATATTTCTTGGTCCATAAACATATTCTAAAACAAATACACTTAAGAATAATAGCATGATGAGTAGATGATAGTTCAATGGTGATTCAAATCTAGTTACTTTAGTTAATAATTTATCTATCTTAGTTCCCTTAAGAGAGGATTTTCCGTACCATTTATCTCTAGGGAATCCTCCACCCCAACCTTGATCTTTTTCCAGGTTAATTTCAAATAAAGCTAGGGGCAGGGAGAATAATAGAATGTTTAAAGCGTAAAAAAGATAGTTATTCATAAGCTTAATTTTTTATTTATATCCTTAAGTATAGCACATTAAATTATTCTTAAGATAGTAAATATTTCATTAAAAATTCTTTTGGAATTGATTTTATAATAATTTTGTGTTAATCTAGGTAAATTAGTTCTTTTATAATTATTTGCCTTAGCAGAGAAAGGTTTATTTTTCTAATTAGACCTCTCTCTGCTGTGACAAAATCAACTACGATTAGTCCAACAGCAAAAAACTAGCAGATAGATCAGGTTTTATTTGCATAAAATTCTTGCCATGGGAAAAGAAATAAATAGGCTCACTGGTCTAGAAGTAGTCCAGTTGGAGCTAGCCCGTCGCAGAGAGGGCTGGACTAGGAAACAGGTCCAAGAGTTGGACCGAGGGAACTGGTTATTAGAGCTACTTGAGAATATTAGAGCAGCTGAAATCCACCATCCCTTTATTAATTTGTCTAAAAGAAGACGAATTAATAATCTAAGATTAGAGTCTCAGGTTGAAGGGAGTAGTATCTGGAGGTGGAATCCAGATATTACTCTATACCAGCATCCTGAGCAAGAAGCTGGGTGTATAGGCGTACAAGATTTGGTACGCTACTGTTTAAGTATTGGTCTTCCAATCTTAAACGCTAATGCTCTAGACTATCTTTTAGAGCATTATTGGTTAATTCCTGAATACTGGAAACAGTTTCATGGAATCTTTTTTATTGGGACTGTCTACCAGTCTTATAAAAAAGGCAATTGGCCTTTTGTGGCTCAGAAGGGAGAATTTTTGATCAGAGGTCTATGCTGGTCAAATGATAGTTATCATTGGGAGGAAGTTCGTGCCCGCTTTGATAAATGTCTATTTTCGGATGAGGTGGTAGCCTTGTCTGAAAAACTTTCAGGCCAAGAGGTCTGAAAAAAGCAAAAAAATATAGAGCCTTAGCTCCTCAGCTAAGGTTTTTTTATTATCTATTTCTCTGATTGACCAAGTGAGTGCCATCACCTACACTATATGATGTAGATAATTACATCAATAATAATATGTTTAGTCTGAGGTCAAGTTTAGTTATAAAAATATTAGTTTATTATTCCTCCAATCCTCGAGCCCGGCATTATGTCCGAGAGCTAGGTAAAATACTTAGAGTAGATCTTGGTAATCTATCTAGAAAGATGTTGGAATTGAAGCAAGAAGGGCTTTTTTTATTGGAGAGTGAAGGGAGAAATCACTATTTTATTTTAAATAAACATTTTTACCTTTTAAAAGAATATAAGAATATCTATGAATTTAAATTTAATTAAATATATTGAAGCTTATCTATTCTTAGATAAATTATTATAATTTAATGCTTAATAAAATATTTGCTAAAATAGAAAGATTTGTACCAGAAAAATATTATTAACAGTTGATTAATCTATTGTAGTATAGTACAATAGTTATTGTAAATATTTACAATAAAAAATATGTTGAATTTTCAATCAAAAATTACCATTAAACTCCTTCGTTATTATTTTGTTAATCCAAATCGTAAGCATTATATTAATGAATTAGCCAAAATAATTGCTGTTGATCCTGGTAATCTTTTTCGTAAATTAAAAGAATTAGAAGGAGATGGTTTGTTTTTATCACAAGCAGTTGGTAGCCAAAGGTTTTTTTATTTAAATAAGAGATGGCCATTATTAGGAGAGTATAAAAAAATTTTTGAATTAAAATTTGGTTTGCCAGAAATATTGAAAAAAGAATTTAAGAAAGTAAAAGGTTTGCAAGAGGCTTATATTTTTGGTTCTTATATTAAAGGAAATCTTCAGGAAGCTAGCGATATAGATGTTTTATTAATTGGCAGTCATGATCCTGGAGATATTTTTAAAATTATCAATCCATTAGAGAAAAGCTTAGGTCGGGAAATAAATATTATTGATTATTCTCAAGCGGAATTTACTAAAAAGATAAAAGATAAAGATTTTTTCTTAAAAAATGTTTTTACTGAAAAGACCATTAAAATTATTTAATTTATGTTTGATAAATTACAATTCAGTCCAGAGCAGGTAGATAAATATTATCAGACGGCGGTTAGAGATTTACATCTAGCAACTTCCATAAAGATACCAGAATTAGTTTTTGATCTTTGTTATAAAATTATAATAAAGATTGCAATAGCGGTTTGTGCTTATAATAATCTACGGGTTAAATCGCGCGTTGGCCATCATATTGAATTAATTAATAAATTAGCTGAATATTTAAAAAATCCTGACATTGAAATTATTGCTGAGAGAATGAGGACTAAACGCAATAAAGATTTATATGATGGTGGCAGACCAACTTCTGAGAAAGAAGCAAATTTTTATTTAATTTTTTGTCAGAAACTCATTAAACAAGCTGATACATATTTATTTCATAATAAATTACAATTTAGTCCAGAACAAGTAGATGAATTATTATAAGTTATATTATCGTAAACTATAAATGCTTACCAAAATATTTGCTAAAATAGAAAAATTTGTTCCTCAAAAATATCGTTGGATTTTAAGCCATGAAGGTTTTAAACGCTATTTTGCTAATACTGGTTGGATGTTTAGTGGTCAAGCGGTTTCTTTAATATCTTCTTTTTTTATTGGGGTCTGGATTGCTCGCTATTTAGGTCCCGAGAATTATGGGATAATAAACTACGCTGCCGCTTTTGTGGGCGTTTTTGGTTTTATTGCTGGTTTAGGTATTGATGGGATTGTTAATCGTGATTTAGTAAAAAATCCCGAACAAGAATCAGCACTGATGGGCACTGGTTTCAGCTTGAAAGCCTTAGGAGGAGGCTTAGCTTTTCTATCAGTGTTAGTTGCTAACTATTTTGTGTCGGCGACACCCCTGATGCATCTCTTGATTATTCTCTATGGTTTGTCTTTTCTGATTAGTCCAGTTAATATTATTTCTACTTATTTTCAATCTCAAGTCCAGGCCAAGAATAATGTCAAGGTTAATATCTTTACTATCATTGTTTCTTCAATCTTGAAAGTCGCTTTCATCTTTTCGGGTCTCGGAATTGTTTGGTTGGTTGTTATCTATGCTTTAAATAGTGTCTGGCAAGCCGGGGGCTTTATTTATACTTATCGTCGTCAAGGTCATAAATTTATCACTTGGGTCTTTAATTCTAAATTAGCCAAAAGACTTTGGCGAGATGGCTGGCCTTTAATGTTGTCGGGTGCCGCCATTTATGTTTATCTCAAAATTGATCAGGTGATGATTGGCTGGATGATGGGGAACAAGGAAGTTGGTTTATATTCAGCAGCGGTGAAGTTAGCGGAAGTCTGGTATTTTATTCCGGGGATGATTTGTGCTTCTCTTTTTCCAGCAATTATTAATGCCAAAAAAACCAATGAGAAAGTTTATCGTCATCGTTTACATAATCTCTATTGGTTAATGGTGGTTATCTCGGTGGCTATGGCTCTACCGATTTCGGTCTTTGCTAAGCCAATTGTTTTGTTTTTATTTGGTTCTTCTTATTTATTATCTGCTCCTATTTTACAAATTTATATTTGGTCGGGTCTTAGTTTGTCTTTAGGAATAGCTATTAATCAATATTTAATGGCGGAGAACAGGACTCGTTTAATATTCTATCTTAACTTAGTAGCGATGATTACTAATGTTGCTTTGAATTTTTGGTTAATACCTAAAATTGGTCTTTATGGTGCCGCCGTCGCTACTTTAATTTCTTATTCTATCGTGCCCATTATTATATTTAGTGGGGGAGACAGATTAGGGAAGAGGAGAGTGCAAAATAAATAAGACTTTAACTATTGATACATGCCAGTAGTATATAAAGTATTATAATATTGTATATTTATGATGGATAGAGTTAGACTAATAATCACTTCTAAAATTAGACCAATAAGGGATAGATAAATTTTTATGGGTAGTATACCTTCAGTTATTTTAGAGAAAATACGACAGCAAATAAATATTCCAGAAGGGACGGTTTCTTTTAGGTATAGATCAACAGAGCTATTGAATAGATTTTTGACAGGGGGCATCATTTTTGAAGAGATATCAGGTAAGCGTATTTTTCGTTTAGAACGGACTAATGACTTTTTTTTAAAATTTTATTATTCATCACCTGGGGTTGAGACTCGGGTAGCTTTTATTGATTTGAGAAAATTTAAATTTTGTGATGTATTTTTAATTACTTTCACATGGTCGCCCAAAGAGATTAATCTGTTTTTAGGTATGATGATTTCTGGAGGAGAATCTTTATCTAGCAAAGGAGAGATTTGTGATTTTGAATTAAGGACAGATCACAATAGTACATATCAGATTGGAGACAAAAATATTAATATTATTGGGGTTAGTGTTTTTCAAGACGGGAAACAAGTGCTATCACCGACTGCTATCAATTCTTGGCATGATATCAAGAAGGCTCTAGAAATTTTAAAAACTGGTAAATCAGATGAAGGTTATATATATGAGTCGCTATTGGCAAATATGATTATACTAATTCTTGTAACTGGTTTTGAGTCATATACTAAAAAAAGAATTCTTGAGTTAGAAGAAGGAGGAATTGTTATTAGAACAGATAATTTTTTTTCTGATTATCAAAAAAAATCTGAAAAGTTTAAAATTTATCAAGAAGAATCTCAAAAAGATAATATTACGCTACTGAAATATATGATTGATAAAAGAATCATAAATTTTCAGAATTTTAAAGAATGTCATCATCTATTTGATAAGCTTATTAATATAAGCTTTTATCATCTTGGTATTGATCGGGATAGCCTGGAGAAATTAAAAGAATTTATTATTTTTCGGCATCACCTTATACACTCTTCAATACTTAATAATATAGTTAACGAATCAAAACTTTCTACAGAGGCACCAATTATATCTGATCAAAAATTAGCAACTAAGGCTATAGATATTTTTGATTTATTTATTAATAAATTACACAATAAAACTCTTGAAATTAGATAAAATATTTTATTTATTATAACTTTAACAGAGAGTAAATAGAGAAAAAGAAAGGGATAGGGGAGTGGAGGGTATTTAAAGTAATGGTCTGAGTTATCAGTATTAATATATTAGGTTGATAAATATAGGGATTTTGATTTAATTAGCAGATATAGTATTTGTTTTGTTTTGCTAAGATATTGTTATATAACCGTGGTATACTACTAGTAGCATTATGTGAAATATATTATAATTCTTATGTAATAAAAAATATATTATTTATATAAAATGTGGAATTATTTGCTAATATAAGGCGATTTCCAATGTAATGGCCATGTAATAGATATGAAAAATTTGGAAAAAAAAGCTATAGAATTACTTGGAAAAAGCTTAAAACCATTTCCTCAAGAGTTAAATCAACTTGACTGGAAATTAAAATTGTCAGAAAATACAAAAAGATTAGCACAGCACTTATCCGCTTTTTCTAATTATGAAAATGGTGGGTTTTTGGTTTTTGGTATTGATAATGGGGCGGTTATTGGGATTAACATTTCGGAATGTGAAAAAATTATAAATACACTCGGTAATATAGCAAGACAAAATTTAACTCCCCCAATAATAATAGAGCATGTTCTTTTTAAATATCAAAATAAAGATATTTTATTTATCAAAATTAATGAGTCAAAAGAGAAGCCGATTCATTTGCATAATGGGTCTATCTATGACTCATATATTAGATCTGCGGGACAGACGAGAAGAATGGATAAGCAAGAAGTAGCAACTTTAGTTTCTAAATCTCAAGGACTAAGATTTGAAGATGGTATTTCTGTTGCTGGATTATTAGCTAAGGATGTGTTGAAAAAGATTGATTTTTCTTCATATTTTGATTTTATAGAGCAAGCGATTCCGGATGGTAATGAGGCGATATTAGATGTTTTAGCATCAGAAAAAATGATTAGAAAGAATGGGGACTATTTTGATATAACAAATTTGGGAGCAATCTTATTTGCGAAGAATATTGAAGAATTTGAAAATATTGCCAGAAAGGCAGTAAGAGTTATAGTTTATGAAGATGCTAGTAGACTCAAGACAATAAAAGAGCTTGGAAGTAAAAAGGGGTATGCATCTGGATTTGAGTTGTTAGTTCAATCTGTTACTAGCCTATTACCTGCAAATGAGGTAATAAAAACTGCCTTACGTACCGATTTAAAAATGTATCCCGAAATTGCTATTAGAGAGTTAATAGCTAATGCTCTGATACATCAAGATTTTTATATTACTGGCACGGGACCTATAATTGAAATTTTTATTGATCGCATTGAGATTACAAATCCTGGTCAACCATTAATTGACACTCTTAGACTATTAGATTCTCCTCCTCAATCTAGAAATGAAAAATTGGCAAGTGCCATGCGGCGGTTTAAAATATGTGAAGAGAGAGGAAGCGGTATTGATAAAATTGTATTTCAAACAGAACTATTCCAATTGCCAGCTCCTGATTTTTCAAAAAGTGAAAACCATTTTAAGGCGACACTATTTTCTCATAAGAATTTATCAAAGATGAATAAAGGAGATAAAATTAGAGCTTGTTATTTACATTCTTGTTTAAAATATGTATCTGGTGTAAGAATGAATAATACTTCACTTCGAGAAAGATTTAAAATTGTAGAAAAAAATTATCCTATAGCATCAAATATTATTCGTGACACAATAGAAGCGGGATTAATAAAATCTTATGACCCAAACAATAAATCTAAACGCTATATTACATATATTCCATTTTGGGCTTAGAGTGCGTGGATTAATCTTGAAAATTAAAGAAGTAATTAATTAATCTGGCCTCCTCAACTTTAACCATCGCACATTAATGAAGGAGTATTGACAATTTATATTAATTTATATATAATGTTTTTAGATATACATCGTATATGATTAATAAATAGAAATGAAAAATACAATATTAAGTCAAAAGGACGCTAAAATTATAGAAAAAATTATATTGAGATTTGGGCGTATTGTTTCAATAGCTAGTTTGATGACGGTTTTTAAAAAAGATTATAGTGAAGCCTCGGCGCATAATAGGATCCAGTCCTTGTATAAGTCTGGATGGTTTTTGCGCATAAAAAGAGGTTTATATTTAATAATTGAGAATTTGACATCCAGATCAACTAACGACATGTCTTTGTTGTTAATTACTCAAGCCTTAAACAAAAATTCTTATATATCGCTTCACTCCGCTTTGAACTATTATCAAATGTTTGATCAATATGCCACTTCGGTAGTAGCAGTTAATTATAAAATTAGTAAAAAATATAAATTTGAAAATAATGAAATAAATTTTGTTAAAATTTTAAAAAAATATTATTTTGGATTTGAACAAGCTAGAATAAACGGTAAATTATTACAGATTGCCACCAAAGAAAAGGCTTTAATCGATTATTTATATTTAGATAAAAGTTTTTATTCTGCAAGTTTAGTATTTGAAAAAATTAAAGATTATCAGAACGAAATTGATTTTGTTAAATTAGAAGATCTTGCCTTAAACTATGGTGTTTTTATGCAAAGAAAAGTTGGTTTTCTCTTAGATCAAATTAATATTAAAACAGATAAACTTCTAGAAAGTGTGAAAGAACAAAAAGGCTCATCAAAATTTACTAAAGAATCAAACATATTTAATGCCAAATGGCGAATATATTACGATGATAGAATTATTGAATAAACAAGAGTTAGTTTTATTTAACAAAACATTAAAATATCCTTTAGCCGTAGCAGAGAAGGATTATTTTTTAGCAGTAGTTTCAAGGATAATCTTTGATTCAGAGATTATGAATAAACTGATTTTTAAAGGGGGAACCGCTCTTTATCATGTTTATTTACCACAATTAAGATTTTCGGAAGATTTAGACTTTTCAAGCAATACCGCTAAAATTAGTTTGAATGAAGTGAGAAGTATTTTTACTGATTTTGATTTTTTGGAAATAAAAAAAGATTATCTTTCTGAGGCAACGATAAAAATAGAGAAACTCCAATATTCCGGTCTTCTTGAGCAGGCTAGTTCTTTAAAAATAGAGATTGATTTTTTACAAAATGTAATTTTACCCCCGATTGAATTAGATTATAAAAATACTTATGGGCTTAAAACAAAAGTACGAGTAATGGATATTAGAGAAATTGCTGCGGAAAAAATTAGGGCGATGAGTGAACGCATCCGCTATAGGGATTTTTATGATTTTGCCATGATTACTAAAAAAATATTAATTGATTTTGCTGAAATTATTACTTTGCTTAGAAAAAAAGAAATCCGTTCTACTATATCTAAAAAGAAAATTTTAAGTAATTGGAATTTGGCAAGGCAAGAAAAACAAAAAGATATATCTAGGATTTATTATACGGAGGAAATAAAGGACGATGAAATAAAAAAAGTATTAAATAAATTAGATTTTGATCTTATAAAAAACAATCAGATACAAAACAGAAAACAAGACGAGAAGGTCTAAAATAAGGATAAAGTAGAGGTGAAAGAATTTACTGTTTTTGATGCTATCCGTGATAATAAGGGGAAGGGCATAAAAGCTAAGGATCTAGTCAAAATTTTAAAAAAATAGTTTGATTATTATGAATAAGATAGAAAAACTATTATTTAAGATTTCTAAAAAAGATAGAGCAGGCCTTTTAAATATTTTAATAGCTATTATTAACTAGGATAGTAGTTTAAAAATAATAAAAATAAAAAATACTGATTTTTTTAGAGTAAGATTTAAACAATTTAGACCAATAATTATACCCATCAGTATTAATATTTTAGCTGATATTAGATAATAATTTGATATAAATTATCTGTTTTGTAATAATTTTTAGAAATGTGAATCAAAATCTATCTAGTCTGTTTCTAGGTAATTTAGTTGACAGTTGACAGTTAACTGTCAACCTGATATAATCTTATAGTATGAATAAAACTGCTAAAAAAATAATAGAGTATATAGCGAGAAAGGGTCAGGTTAGAGCCCATGAACTGGTTGATTATTTAGAAATAAGTCGTCAGGCTATTTTTAAACATTATTTGACTAAGATGGTTGATGAACAAATTTTAGTTAAGACTGGTCGTCCTCCTCAAGTCTATTATTCTTTAGCTCCTCAGGAGAAACTTAAAATTAAGGACAATTTTAATATTAATGCTCAGACAGGAAAAGTAGTAAATAATACTTTCTTATTCATCGCCCCCACCGGTGAAAGAAAAGAAGGCCTAGAGGGTTTTAAATATTGGTGTGCAAGAAATGATTTACCTGTAGAGAAAACTATTAATGAATATTGTAAAACTATCATAAAATATGATAGTTATAAGAGAGATGGTCTTATCAGCGGTTCTAAAAAACTGGATGCTACTTTTTCAAAGGTTTTTTTGGACGAATTGTTTTATTTAGATTTTTATAGTATTGAAAGATTTGGCAAGACAAAATCTGGGCAGTTATTACTTTATGCCAAACAGAGTCAAAACAGAATATTAATGAAAGAGATTATTATTAAGATCAAGCCGAATGTTGATCAAGTTATTAAAAGATTTAAAATAGACGGAATCGGTTTTATACCGCCGACGGTTAAAAGAGAAATTCAATTAATGAAAGTTATAGAGAAAAAGCTTAATGAACAGATTAGGAGAATAAAGATTGTTAAACTTAAGACCGAGGTCGTTATTCCCCAAAAAACCTTGAATAAATTGAAGGATAGAATTGAAAACGCCCGAAATACAATTGTTATTGAGGATGATCATGTTTACAATAATATTTTATTAATTGATGATGCGGTTGGTTCGGGAGCAACATTGAATGAAACTGCTAAGAAAATTAGAGAGAGGAAAATGTGTCGAGGAAAAATTATTGGGTTGACCATTACTGGGAGTTTTAAAGAATTTGATGTTATCAGTGAGCTTTAAATATTGTGATTATTTTGCATTAACAGAAGATTTAATTAAAAAAGGCAAAAAGCTTATTTTAGTTTTTGCTGAAGGGCATAAGGGAAAAGAATATGGCACTATAGCTAGTAAATTATTTTATGAATGTTCTGTAAGTAATATTAAAAATTCTGTAAAAAAAATAAATCCAAAGATATAATCCTTGGACTTATGTGTATCTCAATAGGATAAACCCACTGAGCGTGATTAATTCTATTATAGCACAAATATATAACTTGTAATCTTGTATATTAGTCCAGATACATATTGGGCTATTGGTAGCAAGATATTAGCTGATATTAAATAAGATTTTAGTATCGGTTTTTTTGTTTTAAGGTGAATCTTTGAACAGATCTTTATATTTTTATAAAAATTTTATCTTTATTTTATTTATATTTTATCTAATATTAGCATAGAAATACTTTTTATTTTGTGATACACTGTTATGGTACTTTAGTAGTCAAAATTTAATGATAATTTTTATTCTATCAGATTCTTGACTTTTATTCCCGATAAGGTATAAAATAAATATGAACAGTATGGATGAAAAAAATTTAGGAATGGATATTGTTTTTTTAGCGAAAGTGCTGAATATATTTCTCCGACAGAAGAATTTTTAGTTTCTCGATATGGAAAAAATCTCAATGTTTTCCCTAAAGAGATTATAAAAATTAGTTCAGCCTGGGGAATAGCCTTAGAAAATTATGGAGCTCCTGATAGTTTCCAAATTAAAAAATACCATGGTTATGATGTCTCAGAGATTAGAGTTAAATTTAGTAAAATTTTAATTCGTTTTCCATTTTTCAGAGATGTCCAGCATAATCGTTTGGTTTTATTATTAGGTTTTGTTAAACCCGAGGGATATAAGCGAAATAGCAAAGATGCTAGAAGAGTAGATCGAAAAATAGTGGAAGCTCAAAAATACTATGAACTCTATCGTCTTGATAATCAAAAATTTAAAACTAGTAAGATTATAAATAGTATAATGTTCGGTGATAAATAAGAATTAAAAAATATGAAAAAAAATATTACCAAAACTAAGGGTTATAGAGAAGCAGTAGAAACTGCTATGTATTTTATGCGTATTTCTGAAGCTATATATAGAGCACGTAATAAAAAAGGATTGAGTCAAATGAATTTAGCTAAGGGAGTAAAAACTACCCAAAGAATTATTTCCATGATAGAAAATGATGATGATTATAATATGGGAGCGGAGTTATTATATCGGATATTTAAATTTTTAGATTTAGAAATGGTGGTAGATAATAAAGATCTGATCAGTGGTAAGAATAAAAATTATATTATCAATATTAGTACCACTGCTGACATTCAAAAGACTTATAATTATTCTGAACAGTCTCTTGAAACCCAAAAAGACACTTCAGATGTTAAAAATTTTATAGTGGTTTAATTAATAGCAAAAAATAAAAATATGAGAAATATCTGGACTATAGTTTGTAAAAATTCTTTAGTTGATCGAGATACAAATTCTTTAAGTTTATTAGAATCTTTAGATCAAATAAACATTTTACACCAAGGAGCTATAGAGATGAAGAAAATAAAATTGGCCAATTTCTCTTTTCAGGTAGTTTCATTATGGTTTGATGAAGATTCTAAAAAAGAAAGAGTTTTTAAGGTGTTAACGGAAATAATAGACCCTAAACATAAAAAATTAAAATATTTTGAACAAGAATGTATTTTTCCGATTAACAAAAAAAGATTACGGGTGATTACTAAGATTAATGGTTTTGGTTTTACTACTGCTGGAGTTTACAAAATTAGGATTAGGTATAAGTTGAGTAAAAAATCTTATCAAAAAGTGGCAGAGATACCCATAGATTTAAATATAGATAAGAAGAAAGGGTAAATAAGGTGATTAAATTAGACCAATGAAGCCCGAGTTAGTTAGACTAATAATTAGACCAATAATCACTTCTAAAATTAGACTAATAATTAGACCTATCAATAGCAATATTTTAGCTGATATTAAATAATATTTTAGTATCAGTTTTTTATTTTGTTGTAGTTTTTTTAAAGATATGTTATGATATTTTTATGACTAAAAATAATTTAAAGAAAATAGATATTAAAGCTCAGCACTTAACTTCCTTATTTCGCCAGCCATTTTTAAGTACTTTTTTTATTAATTTTGATCGGCTTCCCTTAAGTGAAGATTTTTTAAGTCAAACCGAAAAAATATTAAATAATTATGAAAAATCAGAAATTGATTGGCAGTTAGAGGAATCTTTGCGTTTACGCAATAATATCTTAACCTCATTTGCTGTTTCTAAGGCCGAGAATTCAGCCCTGAGCTTAGCGGAGGCCACTGAAGTCTATAAATTGATAAATGATAAACCAGATAATGAGATTTATACGCTGATAAAGCGTAAATTAAAGACTCAAGAGAAATTAACTCGTCAGGATCATGATCGCTTAGAATTTTTTAACATTACTAGAACTTTTAAAAATTTTACTAAATCAGGGATAAAATTAAAAAACTTGAATTTACAGTTAATTTTAAACCTTCACCGAGAATTAACAGCCGGTTTGGATATTTTTTCTGGTCAGCTTAATAATTTTGAGGTCTATCATAGTGGTCATTTTCGCTCTGATGATCAGACCCGAGTAGCCAAGTTTAAACCCGCCCCTTATTTAGAAATAGAAGAGGATCTGAAAGAATTAATTTCTTGGCTTAAAAAAAATCCTTCAGCTTTAAATATTTTTATTTTCCATAGCACTCTTTATGCTCTACATCCTTTTAAAAATGGTAATAAGCGGGTTTGTCGCCTCTTAGAGTACTTTCTCTTGCAGGATATCGGTTATAATAAAAAAAATATTTATAGTTCCACTTATTATTATCATAAACATCAAGACCAATATTATAAAAATCTTATTGAAACCCTCTATCAACATAATTTAAGTTATTTTGTCTCTTTTGCCTCTGAGGCTCTGTTTTTTTCTATTTTAGGAGTGATCGCTGGCGTCTTACAACGGAAAAAATTAGAGTTTTTAGAAAAGAGTGATTTAGACAAAAAAATTATTAAAATTCTAAAACCATTAGTAAAACGGCGAGAAGTTAAATTTAATCGTTTTTATGCTTTGACCAAACGAAAATTATCTCGTCAAACTTTCATAAC
>VAOZ01069058.1_pt1 | contig 22795 bp, 20 predicted proteins | sample 3394041 | NCBI WGS metagenome assembly VAOZ01 (sample SAMN08290431, study PRJNA428436) | hydrothermal vent metagenome | isolation source: Deep-sea hydrothermal vent chimney | place: Indian Ocean: Southwest Indian Ridge
GCTCTGCGGAACTTCGTATAACAGCGGATATCCAAAATTTCTTTTCACAAACCCTTTGGGATTTGTTACAAGAAACTTCGGATCATCCGCGCACGTTATATAAAATGGTAAAAATTTTAATTAATTTATTATTAGAAATATGAGTAATAAAAAAAGATTTTTTATACCCCAAGTAGAAAAAGATCAGATTGGTCCTGAGACAAAATTATCAAAACCAGAAGAAGAAGGGAAAAGAGAACAAAGAGAACGTAAAGATAGTTTGTCCCAATATATTTCAAAATGGTGGCAAGGTGATGCCCATTCGCATTCCAAAGAAAGTACTCGAGAAGGTTATGACTATCCAGAAGGAATTTATGATCTCAGAGAAATAATGGATTACTATAAATCCCTTGATTTAAAATTTGTTTGTTTTACTGAACACGCCTCTAAACCAGGATCCCCTGAAAAACAAGCTATTGATAGTAAGATTTCTCAGTCTTTACTAAGAGAAGCTGAAAGAATTACAAAGATAAATCGAGAAAGGAAGGGGGATATTGCGGCCTTATCTGGAGTAGAAACTAACATATTTTTTGATGAAAATAATTTTACAACACTTGATATTCCCAACGAAGTTTTACAAAAAATAGATTTAATAATAGCCTCGCGTCATGCTATAGCCCAAGAAAAAGAGCCTAGAGCTATAAAGGAAACTTTACTCTTTGCTATAGAAAATCCCCAGGTAGATGTTATTGGTCATCCCGATCGTTATACCAGAAAAGATAAAGAAAAATCTCAGGAATATTGGCAAGAGTATTGGAGTATTTGGCCAAAAATTCTACAAGAGATGGTAAATAACAATAAGGCTTTTGAGATTAATTTAAATAACCCGCCCTCAAGAAAATTAATTGAGATGGCAACAAAGATTGGGGTCAAATTTTTTATTAATTATGACGCCCATGATTTTAATCAATATAAAAAGAGACAAACAGAAATAAGTAAGATGGGCGAAAAAGCTAAAAAGAAATGGGCTAAAGAAGAACTTTCCGATGAGGATTTAGAAACTTTAAAGAAGTATAAAAGAGAAAGATTATCATCCGGTCCGGGCGTAACTGCTATTTTAAGATTAGTGAAATGGATTAAAAGATTAGAATCTTTAGGAGTAACACCAGAAAATGTTATTAATTCTTCACGAGACAATTTATTAGATTTTTTAACCAAGGACAGAAGAAAGAAGACAGAAAATTTGGATTTCTTGAAATCATTATAAATAATAAAAATTTTCGTTACATCATATAACAGCGTATATTAGGTTACGGTTCTTTTGAGAGCCTCCACCAAAATTGATTCGTAACCTCTGATATATCGGCAGGTTATACGTAATTTGAAAACCCACTAAACAAGGAAAGCACACCACAAGAAATATAAACCAATGAGTAAACTATCTTTTATCATGAATAACGAATTTGCTTATTTAAGAATCAATGAATTGTCGGATATCCGAATTCTTGATATGTATTATTGGTTTAAAGAAAACAGATAATAGTGGTGTGCTTATAGAAATATAAACACAGGTTCTCAAACTCTCTCCCTTCGGTCGAACCACGCTACGCTCTCCTCCTTTCAGTCGTCGGGGCGTATAACAATGGATATACGGTCTGTGATTCGGTCCAGGTTTCATTCCAACAAATTTACTATTCAATATGACTAAATATCCTGAACACAATAAACAAATTGAAGAAGCGATTAAATTTTTGGTTTTTGCAATCCATAAATCTGGAAAAAATCCTAAACCAGTGATCTTACACAGTATTATGGTTGGGCTTAATCTTTATAATCTTGCTTATAATATAGATATTATAATTGCAGCCATTTTGCATGATGTTATTGAAGATACTAATGTAAAAATTGAGGAAGTTGAAACTAAGTTTGGTAAAGAGATTGCAAAATTAGTTGAAGCAAACAGTTTTGACGAATCAATTGAAGATAAAACGAAAAGATACAAAGAGAATTTTGAACGTTGTTGTAAAACGGGAAAAGACGCCCTAATCGTCAAAGCCGCCGATTTTTTTGATAATGTTGATTATTATCATCTTGCTCCAAGCAAAGAATTGGTAAGATGGTTGCTTGAAAAATTAAAATATTTTATTGATAATTCTAGAGCTGAGTTAAAAGATGAAATCATCTATAAAGAATTGATCAAAAAATATAAGCAAATTATAAAAAATTAATTAAATAATTTAGTAGCAATAAATTTCCCATTAATTAAATGGCGAAATTACTGTTGATGATATTGCTAAAGAATATGAAGAATTAAAAATCTTTCTTATTAAAAAATATCCTAATGCTGGACTAGATTATTCCGCCGGAAAAAGTGATTTTGTAAATAAGGTATTTAAGTTGTCAAATTTTAAAATGAATTGAAATATTTTATTATACTCATTTTGTATTGCATTTGATGAAGAATGCAATCTAATCTTTTGTGTAGCTTATGGTGGGATGATTATGGTAGAAATTGGTTTTTTGGCTACTATAATCCTAAAACAATTCGTATTTACTTTATTATTAGTGCCCGAGGTGGGAGTTGAACCCACATGGTCTCTCGACCGCGCGATTTTGAGTCGCGTTCGTATACCAGTTTCGACACTCGGGCTAGTTGATTCTAATATAGTCTGAATCTTAAAGATAGAGTTTATTATACTGGCTATTATTACGAATATTAGTATAATAAATAATCCCTTAATTGTCAAAAACGATTTTTTAGTTTATAATATTTTTATAAACCATTATTTATTATATGAGTAAAATTTTAGCTATTGTTAATCAAAAGGGTGGGGTCGGGAAGACTACCACTGCTGTTAATGTTAGTGCTTATTTAGCTCAATTAGGTAAACAAGTCTTATTAGTAGATGTTGATCCTCAGGCTAATGCTACCTCTGGTTTGGGAATTGATAACCGTAATCTAGAGGCAGGAATCTATGAATCTTTAATCGGCTTAAAAGATTTGTCCTCAGTAATCAAGAGAACTGTCCAATCTGGTCTAAAAATTGCTCCAGCCACTATTTCTCTAGCTGGGGCAGGGGTAGAAATGGTGAATTTAGATAATAGAGAATTCCGTTTAGCTAGCATTTTAGAAGATATTAAGGACGATTTTGACTATATTATTATTGATGGTCCGCCCTCTTTAGGACTCTTAACTATTAATAGTTTAGTAGCCGCTGATGAAGTCTTAATTCCTATTCAGAGTGAATATTATGCTTTAGAAGGTTTAAGTCAACTACTAGAAACTATTAGTTTAGTGCAAAATAATTTAAAACCTAGTTTAGGAATAATGGGAGCAATTATTACCATGTTTGATCGTCGTAACAAATTATCCGAATCGGTGATGAGCGAATTATATCAGTATTTTCCTAATAAAATCTTTCGTTCGGTTATTCCGCGTAATGTTCGTTTAGCAGAAGCTCCCAGTTATGGCCGTTCTATTTTGCATTATGACCCTAAATCTAAAGGGGGAAGAGCCTATCAAGGTTTAGCTAAAGAAATTATAAGTCTAGAAAAATAAACTATATGTCTAAAGGTTTAGGCCGAGGACTCGGCTCATTAATTCCTAAGAAAACTGTTACTTATCAGAAAGATGATTTTGGTATAGTAGCCGCTGAAGAGGTTTTAGTGCTATCAAATAAAGATAGGGTTTTGAGGGTTGACCCTTCTCGCATTAGTATTAATCCTCAACAGCCTCGGACTGACTTTTCCGAATTGTCTTTACAGAATTTAGCAGAATCTATTAAGCAACATGGTATTTTACAACCTTTAATTGTTACCAAAAAAGCTAATGATTTTGAATTAATTGCTGGGGAACGTCGTTTACGTAGTGCTAAGCTCATCGGATTAACAGAAGTACCAGTTATTGTACGATCAGAGTCAAACCAAAAAAAATTAGAATTAGCTTTAATTGAGAATTTACAACGAGAAGATTTAAATCCTATAGAAAGTGCACGAGCCTACAAAAGATTAATTGATGAATTTAATATTACTCAAAATGAAGCTGCTCATAGATTAGGGCAGGCTCGTTCTAGTGTTACTAACTCATTACGTCTTCTAAGCTTACCCATAGAGATTCAAGAGGCTTTAGCCTCGGCTAAGATTACTGGAGCTCATGCTAAATACTTGTTAGGTCTAGAAGATAAATCCAAGCAACTGAGTATGCTTAAAAAGATTTTGCGTTATAATCTGAGTGTAGCTCAAACCAATAAAGAGATTAGGCGTTTAGGGGGAACTAAGAAGGCTAAACCTAGGAATTATCTAGATCAGAATAAAGAAGAAAAATTAGCCAAGATTCTTAATACTAAAGTGGAATTAAAACGACGAGGCAAAGGTGGAAAAATTATTATTGATTTCTATAGTGATGAGGAATTAACCCAAATAATGCAGAAAATCAAATAATTATCAGCTTATAACTCTTATAAAAAACAATCTGACGGATTGTTTTTTGTATTTAATAAAATTTTATATTTTTAGTCTCTTAAGGAGTCTGAGAACTAATCTCTTCAATAGTTTTTAAAACCCCATCGTTTTTATAGCTGCCAATCAGAATGTTTCTCTTAGTATTTTTTATCTCTTCCACTCGTTTGAGAATAGCTTTAATTTTAGTTTTATAAGATTCCACATTAAAACCTTGTTCATATTCTAAGCGATATAGATAATAATTAAGTTGAGCCACCATTTCACGATAGAAAACTACTTGAGCGGGGTGTTTCAATAATTGTTCTTGCAATCTTTTTCGTCGATTAGTAGTATCTATTCCCATATCCTTTGATTCTTGAATACTTTTAGGATCAGCCAAGGATCTAGAAGCTGCACACGTTCGCATTAATCCATTCACATGTTCGGACTCTAAGCCAATTATTATAGGGATTACAGCGTTCAATTTTTCTCGGATATTTTTATTTACAGCTGATTGAAAATATTTTATTTCTGGTAATTTTTTGCCAGTTTTATCAAGAATTTTTTCCAAATTTCTTTGTAATTTTTTTTGTAGGGCATATATATCAGTGTTTCTAGAAGCATCTATACCTAAAGCTAATTTTTCAATAGAGACTTCAGCTATCGGAGTTTTATCATTTTTAACTTGTTCTGGGACAAATTCTAAAATAATATCAGTTCCATTAGCTATATCGTCAAATCTACTGGTTCTACTTAGACGAGTATTTTTGCCAATCCATTGATAACGTTCTCCATCGGAAGCAATAATAATCTCTAGAGCTTTTGAGCGCTTTTCTCCTTCATGTATTTTTTTAATTTCTGCTTCATTAAAATGTTCTAGTTGACTAGCGAATTTATCTTCCATGCGATCTACCATCGCCAAATCAGAGGCTATCTCTTTGGGAGTGAAGATGTCTTTAAAGTCTGTTTCTTATATTCTATTCTTCTGCGGATTATTTAGAATAGTTTCAGTGTCTCTCTGATTTATTTTAATTTCTCGATCCCTATCTATATGGTTGTCGCTGTTATAAAGATTTCTATAATTCATATAAAATTAATATATCCCAAAAGATTGAAATAAGCAATAGGCAAATTATCTATCATAGTTTATATTTATTTTTTATTTTATAAGCTTAGATTTTATCACTAGTTGCTAAAGTCTTAAGCTTATATTAAGATATTAATAAGTAAATAAAATTTGAAATTTAGTTTTTTATGTCTTTTGTCCACCTACACAATCATAGCCATTATTCTTTATTAGATGGTCTTACTAAAATAGATGAAATGGTTAATTTTGCTCGTGAGCAAGGCTCCCCTGCTATTGCTTTAACCGATCATGGCACTATGTATGGAATTATAGAGTTCTATCAGAAGGCTAAACAGGCTGGTATTAAGCCAATTCTAGGGGTTGAGACCTATTTAGCCCCTGGTTCACGTTTTGACAAGAATACTAAAGAAGATCGGGGTCGCCACTTACTTCTATTGGCTAAAAATTTAACTGGTTATCTTAATTTAATTAAGTTAGTATCTTCAGCTCATATTGAAGGTTTTTATTATAAACCTCGTATTGATTGGGAGATTTTGACTAAATACCACGAGGGTTTAATCGCCTCTACAGCTTGCCTAGGTGGAGAAATTCCCCAACTAGTTATATCTGGTAAATTAGCTACTGCTCGTAAGAGAATCAAAGAATATAATAGTTTATTTGGAGCAGGTAATTTTTATCTAGAAATTCAAGATCATCCCGAACTAGAAGAACAGACTAGAGTTAATCAACAATTAATTAAGTTTTCTAAAGAATTGAATATTCCCTTGGTAGCCACCAATGATTCTCATTATTTAAAAAAAGAGGATGCTGAAGCTCAAGATATTCTATTGTGTTTGCAGAATAAGAAAAAAATTACTGACACGGATCGTTTAAAAATGCTAGGTCACGGTGATTATTCCCTGCGTTCCAACGCGGAGATGATTGAGGCTTTTAAAGATGTGCCCGAGGCTGTAGAAAACACTCTAAAAATTGCGGAAAAATGTAATGTAGAGATAGAATTAGGTAATATTCAATTACCTCATTTTGAGGTTCCAGCTACTTATGATGGTAATTCTTATCTTCGCCAATGGTGTGAACGGGGGATTAGTAAACGTTTTCCTAAAATAAGCCCAGAATATTTACAAAGAGTCCAGGAACGTTTAGATTATGAATTATCTGTAATTGCTAAAATGGGTTGGCCTTCTTATTTTCTAATCGTAGCGGATTTTATTAATTGGGCTAAGGATAATAAAATAGTGGTTGGTCCTGGACGAGGATCAGCTGCTGGTTCCATGGTGTGTTTTTTAACTGGTATTACTAATTTAGATCCTTTAAAATATGATTTATTATTTGAACGATTTTTAAATCCTGATCGTATCTCTATGCCTGATATTGATATGGATTTTGCTGATGTTCGGCGGGCTGAAGTTTTACACTATGTGGGGGAAAAATATGGCCATGATCATGTTTCACAAATTATTACTTTTGGGACTATGGCCGCCCGAGCTGCAGTTCGTGATGTAGGACGAGTGTTAGATGAGCCTTATGAATACTGTGATAAAATCTCTAAAAGTATTCCCATGTTCATGAAATTGGATGAAGCTCTAAGTACCGTACCCGAATTAAAAGAAATGTATAATAAAGAGCCAGCCGCTAGACGTATTTTAGATTTTGCTAAACGTTTAGAAGGGGTGGCTCGTCATGCTTCTACTCATGCTTGCGGAGTACTTATTACTAAAAATCCTTTAACTGACTATGTACCTATTCAATATGCTTCTTCTGCTGACCGTAGTATTATCTCCCAATATTCTTTGCACCCTATTGAAGATTTAGGTTTATTAAAAATGGATTTTTTAGGTTTAAAAAATTTAACTATTATAGAGTCAACTTTAAAAATTGTTAAAAATACTAAAGGTATAGAACTAAATATAGACGATATTCCCCTAGATGATATTCCTACTTACAAACTATTTCAGCAGGGAAAGACTACTGGAGTTTTTCAATTTGAGTCTTCGGGTATGAAACATTATTTGCGAGATTTAAAACCTAATGAATTTGAAGATATCATCGCTATGGTAGCACTATATCGTCCCGGACCAATGGAGTGGATTCCAGATTATATTGCGGGTAAACATAAAACTAAAAAAGTGGTTTATTTGCATAAAAAATTACAACCCATTTTAGAAAAAACTTATGGAGTAGCTATCTATCAAGAGCAGGTAATGGCCATTGCTCGTGATTTAGCGGGCTTTACCATGGGACAAGCTGATGTTTTGCGTAAAGCTATGGGCAAAAAAATAGCTTCGCTGTTAGCTGAACAAAAAGAGAAATTTGTAGATGGTTGTGTAAAAAATGGTATTTATAAAGAATTAGCAGAAAAGATTTTTTCTTTCATTGAGCCTTTTGCTGGTTATGGTTTTAATCGTAGTCATGCCGCTTGTTATGCTATGATTGCTTATCAAACTGCTTATTTAAAAGCCCATTATCCGGTAGAATTTATGGCTGCTTTATTAACTTCTGACCAAGGTGATAGTGATAGAATAGCTATTGAGATTGAGGAATGCCGTAATATGGGTATAAAAACTATGCCTCCAGATATTAATGAGTCTTTTGCCACTTTTACGGTAGTTACTTCTGGAACTAGAGATAATATTGTAGGGAGAAAAAGAGAGAAGGCTAAAACCATTCGTTTCGGGCTGCAAGCGATTAAAAATGTAGGAAGACATATAATCTCAGAAATTATTCGGGTCCGTAAACAAGATGGTCCCTATAAAGATGTATTTGATTTACTGGAAAGGATTACTGATAAGGATCTAAATAAAAAATCTTTAGAGAGTCTAATTAAAAGTGGAGCCATGGAAAATTTTAGTGAACGAGGTCAATTGTTAGCTAATATTGAAAGACTATTAAGTTTTAATAAAGAATTGGCTAAATCTAAAGATAGTAAGCAAGATAGTCTGTTTTTAGACTCACCCTTAAACGGTTTGAGTCATCCCAGTTTAAATGATGCTCCTCCAGCCTCTCAAAGCGAAAAATTAGTTTGGGAAAAGGAATTATTGGGTCTATATATTAGTGAGCACCCCTACAATATTTTTCGCCCTTATTTAATTGATTATGCCCTGCCACTTAGTAGTTTAAAGGACCACAAAGGAGATGATAGGGTAGTTGTAGCGGGGATTATTTCTACCATTAAAAAAATTATAACCCGTCGAGGAGACTCTATGTTGTTTGTTAAGTTGGATGATGCTAGTAATACGGTGGAACTATTAATTTTTCCTCAGTTGCTTAAAGAAATTCCAGAATTATGGTTAAGCGGGCAGGCAATCATTAGTGTGGGTAAATTATCAGAAAAAGATCAAGATATTAAAGTTCTAGTTAATAAGGCTATGGCTTTGGATCCTGTAGATCCACAAGAATCAATAAATAAGTTCAAACAGTTTATATCTAATATGGCTACAGTTAAAAATCAGCGTTATAATAATCATAATCATTATGATTATTCTAAATCTGTCCCATCTCCTGATTCTAAATCGGAAATAAAAGATTCCTTTAGTAATAGAACTAACACTTTGACTCCTCAATCCAAAAATATAGTAGCTAAATCAGTATCAGAGATTAAAGATAATAAGACTAGAATTTTACGTTTAGTTTTATCTCCAAATTTATCAAGCCAAGACTTACTTCAACTTAAAAAAGTATTATCCTCATTTCCTGGTAACTGTGAAGTTCATTTCAAAATTATTCAGAATGGTAAAGCTAGGATAGTAAAGACTACATTCTTAGTAGCTAACACTAAGGAGCTACAGAATATATTAGATCTTAAATTTTCCAAACTAATCAAATTATTGGTTTAGCTTATTTTAATTGTATATAAATTGTCGTAAATTCAAAATTTTGTTATAATATAAAAAATAGCAAATTAATTTTATATTTTAATTAAATTAATTTTATATTCTTATAAAGATTATTTAAGTTTTTTTATTTCTATGACTAGAACTAAATCGGCAGTGTCTACTAGCACTTCCAAAAGATTAAAATCTGTAAAAAAATCTATACCTAAACCTGCGAAATCTACCCGTCGTACTATTCGTCCTAAACGAAAAGTTAAATCAGTTTTGGTTGATGTAATTGAAGATGAGTCTTTAGACTCTGATTTGGCTTGGTTGGCGGCTGATGATAAGTTAAGAACTAAGCAATCAAATCATGTCCAGAAAGATACTGTGCTTAAGAATGATTTTAAACAAGCCGTTTCTACTCATTCTCCAGTTACTCATCAGGAGAATGACGAAATTGACAGCCAAAAAATATTCTTTAAGAATCTAGCTAAGGAAATAAAAACTGAAGATAAGCTACCAGAAGAAACCGATGATGGGTATAAAAAGCGTCCTAGTATAACACTTTATCGTCATTTAGTAGTTAAGTTTATAATTCTAGTAACTATTGTAGCTGTTGTAGTAGCTTATTTTTCTTTTTCTAAACTGACCGTTACTCTTAATTTGAAAGGAGAGACTATTAATACTAGTTTACTCTTAAAAATAGTTGATCCTAATTTTAAAGCTGATAATTCTGGACTTAAGCACGAGGCAATTTCGGCTTCGGCACTAAATATTGCTAATTTAGCAGATAAGAATGATCCACGGGAGACTATACAGGGAACTATTAAAGAAATTAGTGCTACAGTTGTAAAGAATTATCCAGCTAACGGTGAAACCTTTTTAGGTAATGAGATTATAGGAAGAGTTACTATTATTAATAATTATTATAGGAATCAGCCTTTAGTGGCCACTACTAGATTGCTTAGTCCAGATAACAAATTATATCGGATTAAAAATGCTGTTAATGTCCCGGCGGGAGGTCAGGTATCAGTAGATATTTATACGAATAAGCCTAGTCCTAGTATGGCCATTGGACCAACCACTTTCACTATCCCGGGTTTATGGGCAGGCCTACAAGATAAAATTTATGCTAAGAGTAATACTCCTTTTACTTATACTCAAGAGATTAGAAAATATGTAAATTCTAGTGATTTAGCCTACGCTGCTGAAAATATTAATAGGATATTAATTACTCAAGCTAAAATAAAAGCCAAGGCCGATACTTCTGTAAACTCACAAGCTAAATGGTTGTATATTATTAATAATCCCGCCACTATTACTATTAATGCTAAAGCGGGTGATAAACGCAATGAATTTACTGCTAAGGCTAGTGGAAAAATAATTGCTGTTTCTTTTCCTCGAGATGAAGTAGCTAAATTAGCTATGGCTAGACTAAGATTATCTATACCTAATGATAAAGAATTAGTAGATTTCAATCCGGCTCATATCATTTATACTTTGATGAGTTATAATTCACTTTCTCATTCGGCTACAGTGAAAGCAACTTTTACTGGCGTTATGATACTTAAAAAGAATTCTGATATTATTAACCCTAAATCTTTAGTAAATCTTACCGCTCAACAACTTAAAACTTATTTACAAGGTCAGCCTGAAGTTAGTTCTTATACTTTAAAATTCTTTCCTGGTTTTGTGAAAAGAGCTCCTAGCTTAGTAGATCGCATTAAAATTAATATTAATAAAAATTAATTAATTAAATTTATAATCATTTATTCTTTATAGTAATATTACTTAAGATAAAATGATTAACAATTTTATGTCAGAGATACTAAAAGAGCATGGTCCTTCAGCAATGGAACTAGAGAGAGAAAAAATTGAAAAAGATTAAGAAAAAATTACTGATTTAATAGATATTTTTGAAACCAGTGAGAGTGAAGCAGAGAAGAGAACTATAATTGAAAAGAGCAGGATAGAGTTACCAGTATTTCTTCGACTATAACAACTCTTTCACGTCCGTATGATATTACTTCTGGAAATAGCGTTAATAAGCTATTTGAGGAAAAACTAATAAAACAGTTCAAATAAACTATTTTATTAATTCTATCTTAAGATATTACTAATATTTTTTGCTAATTTTTTGTATTTTTCTTTTTTTTAAATTTATTTTTATCTAAGAGAATTATAAATCTGATAAGCCTGCCTAGCGTCTTTACCTTTGAAAATGATAGAGCCTAAAGCTCTAGCTAAAGCTCTAGCTTCAACTAGAGATCGTTGGTGTAAATTACGACCCATAGCTAAACCGTTAGTACCAGCCACTTCAATTTGTCGGGCAGTATCTTCTAGCAAGGCTTTAACTGGGCGCCTACTTCCACCCACACAAACCACTTTAGTACGACCAGCGGCTTGAGTTGCCTCTTGAAACTTTTTAGCGGTATTTAATCTATCTTTAGAGATATAAGGATATTTAATTTTAACAAAATCGCTATCTAAAGCAGCAGCAACTCCAGCTCCACCAGCAATGGTATGAATATCTTCTTCATTAATTTTTGAACCACGAGGATAGACCCAAATTAAAGTGGTAAAACCAGCTTGATGAGCCCTATATATTGCTTCTCCTACAGTAGCTAGCATTTCTGCTTCATATTGACCACCTAAGTAAAGAGTATAACCAATACCCACGATTTTTAATCCACTATCTTTTTTAAACTTAATAATATCCTCTACCGACCACCAAAGTCTGCTAGAATTTTTAAGCTCATTAGGACCAATATTGGTTTTTCCATTTAATTTTACTAAATAGGGAAGCTCTTTATAATCTTGACCATAGTGAGAAATATAGCCTAAATGAGTAGCCAACACCCCTCCTAAAGAAGCTCTAGCAATTTTGAATAAATGTTCGGGATTTTTATCCTCTAAACTAATACCTGTACCAAAGAAGTCAGCATTTAAATGTTCTACTTTTTGATCCCCAGCTATTAGAAACAAATGGCCACTGTTATTAGTTAAATCTTTATAATTACGCTTATATTCGTTTCTACGACTTTCTGGGACACTAAGCGGAATTTTAATGTTTAATTTTTTCATATAGAAATATTTATAAATTTATAATAATATGATATTATAGTAATAATAAAGATAGTATATCATAAATATGTCAAAAGATGAAAATTCAAATAAAGATATGGATTTAAAAGATTATAAAGATCCAGATGGTCCTAGTTTAAAAGAATTAAACTTTGGTTTATGGATAGCGGAGAATAGAAAAAATCTTCGGCGTTTATTAATTATTGTCTTAATTATAATTTCTGCTATTTTGTTTATTTATTCGGCTTATAATTATTTCATTTATTTTAAATTTAATAATACGACTCTAGAATTAGCAAATAGTAGTATACCTAGATCTCCTCGTAAAATGGTAACTAATCTGAAAATTTATTCATTACAAATTTTTAGTGGTTCTCATAGTAGTGATCTAGCAGTGAGAATAAGTAATCCTAATGATAAGTTTATGGCGGATTTTAATTATTGTTTTAGACAAGCAGATAAAAATATTGTGTGTGGACAAAGTTTCATTATGCCTAGTGAAAAAAAATATATTTTAGCTTTAGCTCAAATTGTGAATACTAGTTCGGGTAATTTAAAATTTAATATTAAGAATATTTCTTGGTATAGGATTGATGCTCATGAAATTCCTAATTGGAATAATTTTAGTCATAATCATTTGAATTTTTTAATTACTAATTTAAAGTTTATCCCAGCGCAAGCTAATGTTTTGTCCCAAAGAATCGGTCTAAATACCTTAGAATTTTCTATACAAAATCAGAGTCCCTATGGCTATTATCAAGCCCCACTTAATCTTTTATTTTTTAGTGGAGGAAATCTAGTAGGAGTTAATCGCTATTTTCTAGAAAATTTTTTTAGTGGAGAAAAGAAAAATATAAAAATAGTTTGGACTGGGAATTTGTCTATGGTGGATCAGACCCAAATACAGCCCGATATTGATTTAATGTCTCATAGTGTCTATTTGCCGTATAGAGGAATAATTTCTGAATAGTCCCAGCATCTATGTTAAATCACTTAAAACTTTATTTAAAAAAATTTGATTGGATTATTTTAGCTACCGTATTATTACTGGTTAGTTTTGGTTTAATTGAAATCTATAGCGTATCCTTAGGACAAGGTGGATCCTACCTATTTAATTTTAAGAAACAATTAGCTTTTGCGGTAATCGGTTTGATAGGCCTGTTTATTTTTACTTTTATTGATTCTTATTTTCTAAAAAGTCTTAGTCGTTATTTCTATTTTTTTGGGGTAATTCTTTTAACTATTGTTTTAGTGGTAGGTCGTAACATTCGGGGACATCAGGGCTGGATTGTTTTCTCTGGGCTTACCTTACAACCAGTAGAACTGGTAAAGATTATTTTAATTCTTTTTTTGGCTAATTTTTTTGCTAATTTAGCCACTAGAGTTAAAACTACACGTTATTTTATAATTTCCGCTATAAGTGTAGCTTTTTTGATTTTTTTAGTGCTATTACAGCCCGATTTAGGCTCAGCTATTATTTTAGGAATGATTTGGTTTATTATGGTGTTAGCGGCTGGATTTAATAAAAAATATTTTATTAGTATTTTTTTAGTAGTAGCTATATTCTTTGTGGCTTCCTGGTTTTTAATGTTTAAAAATTATCAGAAAGCCCGAATTATTAATTTTATAAACCCTGGAGAAAATTCCCAAAAATCTGGTTATAATATTTCTCAAGCTATGATTGCTATTGGTTCGGGCGGTCTAACTGGTAAAGGAGTAGGGTTGGGTTCTCAGTCTCAATTAAAATTTTTGCCAGAAGCCCATACTGATTTTATTTTTTCAGTAATTGCTGAAGAATTAGGTTTTATAGGGGTGGCTTTGGTAATGATTTTATATTTTATTTTCTTTTTTCGTATTTGGCGAATCTTACCTAAAATTAATAACGATTTTGGTATTTATTTTCTAATTGGTGCCAGTGGCTTGATTTTTGTGCAGATGTTTATTAATATAGGTATGAACTTAGGAGTTGTGCCAATAGTCGGCCTACCTTTACCCTTTATTAGTTATGGGGGAAGTTCTCTGGTATCTCTGCTAATTTTAGTAGGGATGATGGAAAATATTATTATTAAGTCAAAGATTAGTTATTAAATTTATGATCATTAAACTAGAAGCTCAGACTAGAGAAAATAGAGAGAAATTAAGCTCAGATTTTATCCCTGGTGTTTTATATGGCAAGGAACGAGATAATCAGAATTTAAAAATTAAAAAGATTAATTTTAATAGAGTTTTTAGAGAGGCAGGAGAATCTAACTTAATTGATTTAGACTATGGAGATGGAGTAGTAAAAGTATTAATTAAGGCTACTCAACGTGATGTATTAAAGGATTCTTTTATCCATGTTGATTTTTATCAGGTGAATATGAAAGAAAAGATTATCGCAGAAATTCCTTTATATTTTGTGGGGGAATCTCCAGCTATAAAAGAATTAGGCGGAGTGTTAATTAAAGACTCAGACGTTCTAGCTGTAGAGTGTTTGCCAGGCGATTTAGTAGATCATATTGATGTAGATATTTCAGTACTTAAAACTTTTAATGATGCCATTCGGGTTAATGATTTAAAATTGTCATCGGGATTAAGTTTAATGCGTGATACTAATGATATGGTGGCTGCTATTAGAGAGCCTAAGGCTGAAGAGGAGGAACCAGAGATTGATACCAGCTCTAAAGTTACAGAGAATACTAATAGTGAGAAACAAAAGAATACTGAAGAAAATAAAGAGGGAGAAACGGGTTCAAAGGAAAAAAATACTGAGATCAGCCCAGAACGGAAGTAATGATTATCAAAAAATTAAAAAAGGTGAGTTATAATACTCGCCTTTTTTAATACTTAATTTTTATTATTGCCAAACGAAACCTATCTCCTAAATCTTTGAGGAATTCTAGGCTTGAATCAGAAAATTGTTTTTTAACTATAAACTCTAAACCTTCTTTTTGTTTAAAATCTATTTCACACAAACAAGTCAACTTTTTATATTTTAATTGATTTATTTGCCAGAATAACTGTTTATAATATTTTAAACCATTAACTCCACCGTCTAAAGCTAGTCTAGGTTCTCTTTTTATACTAGCTGAAGCTTGTATTTGTTTCGGGGTTAAGTAAGGCAAATTAGCAGTAATTATTATATGCCGTTTAGCAAAATTTGACGATTCAATATTTTTCAACAAATTACTATGAGAAATCTCTATATCATTTTGTAATTGATGTTTATCAATATTTTTTTTAGCAACTTTTAAAGCCGATCTTGAAATATCAGAGGCAATAAATTGAATATTGTTGAATACCGAGAGATCGTTTTCCTTCAATTCCTTAGCCAAAGAGATAATAATTGCTCCCGAACCAGTACCGATATCTATAATAGTCTTATTCTCCTGGCTTTGTTTGGCTATCTCTAAAGCTTGTTCTAGGAGTAGTTCGGTTTCTGGTCGAGGAATCAATACCCGTTTGTCAATGATAAAATCTAGTTTATAAAAACCCGCTTGCTCAATTAGATAAGCAATTGGCCAAGCGCGTAAACGTTTTTTTTCTAATCTTTTAAATTTTAAATATTTAATTAAATCTATTTTTTGTTCTAGATGAGTATTGATAGTTTCCCGTCTAATTTGTAGTATAAAAGCTAATAATAACTCAGTTTCATTTGAGGGAAGTAGAGAGTCTTTAATTATAGTTTTAAGAATCATTCTGTTTATTAGCCTGCTTCAAGGCCAGAATTATATCATCAATTTCTCCGTTCATAATTTTCATAATACTATGCCAAGAGATATTGATACGATGGTCAGTAACTCGGTCTTGAGGGAAGTTATAGGTACGAATTTTATCTGCTCTATTTCCAGCACCAACCTGTAATTCACGAGTATCAGAATTAGTTTGACGCCGTTCTTCTTCTTGCCTGGCTAGTAGTCTAGAGCGTAAAACTTGTAGAGCTTGCTCTTTATTTTGGTGTTGAGATTTTTGGTCTTGACAACTAACTATAATTCCAGTAGGTATATGTAAGACTCTAACAGCAGAATAAGTAGTATTAACACTCTGACCCCCTGGACCACTAGAACAAAAAGTATCAATACGAATATCTTCTGGTTTAATTTCTATATCAATTTCTTCAGCTTCAGGCAGGATTACTACTGTGGCAGTAGAAGTATGGACTCGTCCTTGCTTCTCAGTCTCGGGTACCCGTTGAACTCTATGGGTTCCTGCTTCAAATTTTAAGAGTCCATAAGCCCCCTTACCACTTACTTTAAAAATAATTTCTTTAAAACCGCCAATACCAATAATATTAGAGTTTATTAGGCTTAATTTCCAACCTTGTCTTTCACAATAATGGGCATACATTCTAAACAGATCACCAGCAAATAAGGCAGCTTCATCTCCGCCAGTGCCAGCTCGTATTTCAATAATAGCATTTTTTTCATCATTAGGGCTAGATGGATGTAATTGTTCTTCTAATTCTTGGGAAATTTTGTTGGCTTGTTTATTTAAATTATTTAGTTCTTCTTGAGCTAACTTTTTTAATTCTAAATCATTTTCTTGACCAATAATTTTATTGTTTTCATGGATATCAGCTTTAATTTTTTCTAATTTTAAAATAATCGCTATAGTTTTTTTTAGATTAGCGTGTTCTTTAGAAATTCTTACCATTTTTTTATGATCTTTGGCATTTGCTGGATCTATTAATTGTTGTTCTAAATCGGCGAATCTGTTTTTAATATCTTCCTGCATATAAATATTATGAGTAATTTATAAATAATATATTATTAACTAGCTTAGTGATTAATTTATAACAAAAAAACAACTAATGATTAACATAATTATTTTAGCATAAATATTCTTAATAATTAAGTTTAGTTGTTTTATTGAGCGTTTATTTTTTATTTAGTTTTACCTGGGCTATCTTCTTTAAGTCTTTAGTTTTTATTACCACTTCCTTTTTAGCCCTTATTTTAGCCCGAGCAGCCCGTTTAACCTTTTTACCTCGGATAGTCTTAGATAGAGTTTCTTTAGCTTTAATCTTAGAAGTGAATTTTTCTACGCGACGGGCACTATCAACTAGTTTCTGTTTGCCAGTATAAAATGGGTGGCAAGCTGAACAGAGCTCAACCTTAAGGGTAGCTTGAGTTGACCCAGTTAAAAAAGTGTTGCCACACGCACAAGTTACTTTACAATTCGGATAATATCTTGGGTGAGTATTATTTTTCATAACAAAACAAAAAATTTTATTTATTGTTAATAAAATTTATATTATATTTATTCTTATTTTATGGTAATATGATGTTATCATAACTATTAAATTTAATCAAGGACTATATAATACCTATTAGAGTTTAGTTAAAAGATTCTAAATATTAATAAATTTTATCAACTTTATGAGAACCTTGCTTTTTACTTTAGAATTTCCACCCTTTAAGGGTGGAGTGGCTAACTATTATGGAAATTTAGTTACTTATTGGCCGATAGATGAAAATCTGTGGGTCTTGGATAATCAGCAAGGTAGACTTCAAAGGGGATCGGGCTTTTTAGCTTGGCGTTATGCCTATGGAGCCCTTAAGCGCAAAGTGAATAAAAGTAAAATTGATTATGTATTAGTTGGTCAAATTTTACCTTTAGGAACGGTTACGGCTTTACTATCTTTATTCCAACCTTTAAAATATGCTATATTTTTACATGGTATGGATTTAAGCTACGCTTTAAAGATAAGGCGTAAAAGATTATTAGCCAAATTTATTCTTCGGCGTGCTGATAAAATCATTTGTGCTAATAATTATGTAGCTACTAAGGTAATTGATTTTTATCCTGCCGGTCAAGAAAAAATTACTGTATTAAATCCCGGCATTGTTATTGGTCATCCCAATATTGATTCTCAAAAATTACAAAAGTTATCTGATATCTATCATTTAGAAAATAAAATTAATTTATTTAGTTTAGGTCGTCTGATAAAACGTAAGGGAGTTGATCAAGTTATTAGAGCTTTAGCAGAGATCCCTGAAAGTTTACTTAATAATTTAGTGTATTTCATTGCTGGTAGTGGCCAAGCCGAAGATTATTTAAGGGCATTAGTACCGCCGAAATTAAATTCAAAAATAATTTTTTTAGGTAATCTGAGTGAAACAGATAAGTGGCTCTGGTTTAAAAAAGCAGATATTTTCTTAATGCCAGCCAGAGAAATAGCCGAAGATTTTGAAGGATTTGGAATTGTTTATTTAGAAGCTAATCTAAGCAGTTTACCGGTTATTGCTGGACGTTCTGGAGGGGTAGCAGATGCGGTTATAGATGGCTATAATGGACTAATGGTTGATCCTGAGAATATTATAAGTATTAAAGAGGCTATTATTAAATTAGCGACTAATGCTGATTTACGTCAAGAGTTGGGTGAACAAGGCAGAATCAGAGCTATTAAAAATTTTAATTGGGAGAAACAAGTTTCTAAATTATTAAAAATAATTAAGCACTAAATTTTAAAACAAAATCAAATCTATGATTTCAATTATTATTCCAGTTTATAATCAGGCCCGAAAGCTTATTAAAGCCTTAGAGAGTATTAATAGACAGAATTATAGAGATTATGAAGTAATTATTGTAAACGATGGATCTCAAGATGGAGTAGAGATGATATTTGCTAAATATTATAAAAAATTAACTAATGATTGTAAATATCTATTTATTAATGAAAATAATAAAGGAGCTCCTCATGCCCGCAATATAGGGTGTCAAAAAGCTCATGGCGACTATTTATTGTTTTGTGACGCTGATGCAGTTTTAGAAGATGATGCTCTAGAAATTATGTTAGAGACCATAATAAATAATCCAAATGTTAGTTATGTTTATCCTTCTTTCTATTGGGGAAAGAAGCTCTTTAAAGTTGGCGAATTTAGTTCTGATAGATTAAGAACTGAACCTTATATCCATACTATGGCTCTAATTCGCCGAAGTGATTTTCCTCCTGAGGCTTGGGATGAAAGTATTAAAAAATTTCAAGATTGGGATTTATGGTTAACTATGCTAGAGCAAGGGAAAACTGGTTTATGGATTCAACAAATCTTATTTACTATTAGTCCGGGAGGAAGTATCAGCTCTTGGCTACCGGCCTTAGCTTATAAATTTGCTCCTTTTTTACCAGCGGTAAAAAGATATAATTCCGCTCTTAAAATAATCCAACAAAAACATGGTTTTACTCCCCATAGCTAAAAAGAAATTTGGGCGACATCCAATTAGAGGAATAATCATATTATTTATAATTTTTGCTTTGCTTAGTTTTATAAGCTTAACTCTAGTTTTTAATAAATCGGCGGAGCAGAGAACATTAAATATCAGAAGACCTTTAATGGTAAAAGTAAAAATTAATCAAAAATTAATTAAGGCAGAATTAGTATCTACGCCTAGAGCTCAGTATGAAGGTTTAAGCAATCGTTCCTATTTATGCCCTAATTGTGGTATGTTATTTAATTTTTCTAGTAGCAAAGAAAGGGAATTCGTTATGCGTAATATGAGGTTTCCTCTAGATATTATTTTTATCAATAATCAACATATTATTAAAATTTCCGCTAATTTAGCTCCGGCCGGAGCTAGACCAAAGATAATCTATAAAAGTGGTGGTCCAGCCAATCAAGTTCTAGAACTTAATGCTAATTATAGTGCTAAGCAGGGGATTAAAGTAGGTGACGAAGTATCAATTCAACCATAAAATCTTAAAGTTTGTGAGTATGCCAAAAATAAAATTATCATTAATCTTGAGCCTAATAATTTTTCTAATTATAGAATTATTGTCGTTTAGTGCTTTATTTTTACCAATAGTCAATCAATTGGTGTTCTGGATATTAGTAATAATAACTTTAGCCCTTACTATTTATAAATTGGAATATGGTTTACTAATGGTTTTAGCGGAATTATTTGTCGGTTCTTTAGGACATCTATTTTTTATTACAGTAGATTCTCATCAATTATCTATAAGAATAGCTCTATGGCTAGTGGTGATGCTGGTATTTAGTGGTAAGTTAATTATTCAATTAATTAAAGAGAGACTTCACAGTTCTTATTTTCAAAGTTTAAAAAAATTCTCTGCTTGGAAAATCATAGGAATATTATTTTTGTTTATTCTATTAGGAGTAATTAATGGCCTTTGGCGTCATAATAATTTGAGTATTATCTTTTTAGATGTTAATGCCTGGCTATATTTTCTATTAATTTTTCCTGCTATAGTGGTTTATAGCGAACGGGAAAAAGCAGTTATAGCACGTCTACGTTTAGTTTTTTTAGGAGGCACTATTTGGTTGAGTTTGGAAACTTTATTTTTATTATTTGTATTTACTCATAAGTCAGCTTTAAGTGCTGAGATTTATATCTGGTTGCGCAAAACTATTGTAGGGGAGGTTACTCCTACTTTAACGGGCTGGCCTAGAATTTTTATTCAAAGTCAATTTTTTTCTGCTATTGCTTTTTTCATGGTTCTTTGGTTTCAAACTATAAAACTTAAATTTAAAAATTTTTTTCATACTCAGAATTTATTGATATTAACTACTTCTGCTCTATTTTTAACTACCCTACTATTAAGTTTTTCGCGTAGTTTTTGGGTAGGTTTAGTTGGGGCTTTGATTTTTAGTTTGGCTATAATTTGGAAACATTATGGACTTAAAAGAATGTTACAAACTGGAATATGGGTTTTGCTGGCTGGAATTATTAGTTTAAGTTTCATTTATGTAGTAGCGGCCTTCCCATATTGGCACACTGAATCTACGAATTTTAGTAAGAGTATTATAGCTCGTACCGATAGTAGGGACGATGCTGCTATAGCTTCACGTTGGTCATTACTACCCGCTCTAACTACGGCTATTTTAAAGGCACCAATAATGGGGCAGGGCTTTGGTTCTACAGTTACTTATTATTCTAGAGACCCTCGGGTTTTACAGAATAATCCTAGTGGTCTATATACTACTTATGCTTTTGAATGGGGTTATTTAAGTATTTGGTTGAAAATTGGTCTATTGGGTTTAATAGTCTATCTAGGATTCTTATTAAAACTAATTTTAGCCAGTTTAAATATAGCATTAAGAATTAAAAATTATTTATTTTTTGCTTTAGCTACTGGAGTAGTATTCTTAACTTTAACTAATATATTTACCCCTTATCTCAATCATCCTCTAGGTATTGGTTTCTTAGTTATTAGCTCTTGTCTAATCTGGCCAAATAGAGTATATTGAATCTGTTAATATTCAATATTTAAGAATAAAATTATGAGCGAACAAATTATTTCTCAAGAAGGTTATGATAAATTGCGAACAGAGTTAACTCTACTCACTACGGTTAAACGAAAAGAAATTTCGGAGCGGATTGAACGTGCTAAAGAACATGGTGATTTAAGTGAAAATGCTGAGTATGGGGAAGCTAAAGATTCTCAGGCACTAAACGAAGGAAGGATTATAGAACTAAACAACACTCTAAAAAATGTTACCGTAGTCTCCAAAAACAACTCTAATAAAGAGGTGAGTATGGGCTCAAAAGTCACGGTTAAATCAAAGAGTGGACAAAAAGAATATATGATTGTTAGTTTTAATGAGGCGGATCCGCTTAATGGCAAAATTTCTAATGAGTCACCTTTAGGGGTAGCCTTTTTGCATAGTCATAAAGGCGAAAAGGTGAAAGTAGAAACACCTAAGGGAATAATAGAATATAAAATTATTAAAATAGCTTAGTTTTATAATATATTTTAAAAGACTATTAGATAAATTATATTCTTGATAATTGATGAGTAGAACATTCGGGGATCGTCTAATGGTAGGACGACTGGTTCTGGTCCAGTTAATCGGGGTTCAAATCCCTGTCCCCGAGCTAATACATTTTTGCTACAGTAGACTGATATATCTCGTTTAATGTTAGCCAAAAAGTAAAATAACTCAGTTTAAACTGAGTTTTTTTAATTATTAATTTTATTATTATTTTGCATAGAATTTAATTTATTTTTATTGATAAATATATTAAATATTTCAGTAGGGATAGTGTTAATTGTCTATGGTTTAATCTGACTAAGATTGTCTCTTATCAAGAGGTAGGAATTAAATTTTAGTTCTAGTATTGTCCACGACTCCGAGCTACGATATGGAAATAGCTTAAAATTAGCAGGTATGACATTTCTAAATGGCTATACTATAATATTATTATATGACTCCTATATTCCCACTTAATTTTTAGTAAAATAAATCAATTTATGTTATTATTCAAGGGTAATAATTAATTAATAAAACTATGATTAATGAAAATTCTTTTTTAAACCAATCAGAACGGAAGCAGGGAGTGAGGAGTAAAGAAAAGGCTCAACAAGAATTAATTGAGAAATTTGGAATAAGAAAAACCTCTGATTTTAGAGAAACCTTGAAAAAAGGAAATATTGAGTTAGCTGAAAAATGGTTAA
>VAOZ01135335.1_pt1 | contig 22771 bp, 29 predicted proteins | sample 3394041 | NCBI WGS metagenome assembly VAOZ01 (sample SAMN08290431, study PRJNA428436) | hydrothermal vent metagenome | isolation source: Deep-sea hydrothermal vent chimney | place: Indian Ocean: Southwest Indian Ridge
AGCACTGGATTCTAGCGTAGGAGGAGCCTCGCCAGGGACTTTTGGAGTAAAGCATATCTTAGTAGCCTATGCGACTTATCTCTCTGTAGCGATGGAGATAGCCGTGCAGAATGCGTTCCTTGAGAAAATAGAAGCGAAAGCACTTAGCCCCGCTGAGCAGATGTTAGCTACAGCCATATTGATGGTTGAGCAGGAGAAGGTCAATGCCCAGATACCCATCCTAACGGACAAGGTGGCAGAGCTTGCGGATAAGGTTTCCCATACAGATGACCTATTTCACCTTGGGGATCGCACCTCTATCAAAGCATATTGCAATACAAGGCAGGTCAAGTTGAGCACGAAACAAGCGTCTATGATTGGGCGCGCCTGCGCTAAGCTGTGCAGTAAAGAAGGGGTTGGGATGACGAAATTACCCTGCCCCTACTTTGGTGAGGTGAATGGATACCCCGTGTGGGTAGTAGAGGAAATACTAGCCGGGTGGGGGTACTTAGACTGATATAACCCCCTCTTAACGTAGTGTAGCTACCATAAAGGTAGCTGCGTAACATAGCGAACCTAGAGAGAGGCAGAAATAGGGAAATACCGTAACCACTGGCAATAAATTTGGAGCGTGATAATGAATTACCTAGAGTATATGATTAAGCCTTTATCCCCTGAAGAAGAGCAACACGATGACAAGGAAACTTTACTGCGTTCTTTGCTGCCTCTATGCTATAAAATAGCGAATAGTAAAGGGGATTTTTCCATTCCGATAGAGGATCGAATGCAAGCCGCAATACTAGGTGCGCTGGAGGGGGTTGCCTCCTATGGCAGATTCAAAGGGGCCAAAAAGAGGCCAAGACTAACCTCCTGGGTGTACAAAGGTATTATTGGGGAAGTGATTACCCAAAATAGGAAGTATAAGCCTATCAATATCACTCGGATAGGGCGTGACCATCAGCGACATCTAACCAAAGGGTCCCACCATGTTAACGCATGCATTAACCCTGTTGTGGTAGCCCTAGAGGAGGCACTCAATGCTGCGTCCAGACACAATGTCGTTGCCGAGGCGTCCCAAATTGAACTTGAAGATGATTTATACACGGAGCTGGAAAGACTCCCTTATAAGATGGGGGGGGTATTACAAGAGCGCTACGGGGTTTGCGGGGCTAAGGAGACCCCTACTAAGGAGGTAGCTGCCAAATTTGGGTTCACTTTCTCTACGACTGAAGTTTATTTATCTAGGGGGAGGCAGTACCTAAGAGAGACAATTTTAGTTGATCATGTGTAATTAACGAGGGGGGCTAGTTTTGAAAAAACTAAATATCGGGGTTAGGAATTGGTGGTAAAATGAGAGAGATATATATGTGTGTAGAAGCAAAGCTTATGAGCAATCATGACCGTTCTTTATGTTATGCTGTGCTGGCCATGAGTAGGCATGACCTAACGGATTTAGAGTACTTAACATTATTTAAAATAATGCTGACAACAAATAAGGCACCTCTAGATAGGGAGGCTATTAACCCACTTAAGATAAATAGGTATATAACGCAAGTGACTTTGCGGGGAGCCTTAGAAGTGGGTATAGTAGTTGACCTATCAGTTATACTAAGTAAAGTGCCCAAAAACCTAATAGACTATTACGAGCTTAACTCTTTTAGAGGTGAAATATGGCGGTCTTGTATATTAGCGGGGTATAAAGGGGGGTGGTCCTTAAGTAGGGACCAGAAGTTATTTTAATTAGGAGATGGCCATGCTATTAGTTAATAAGTTATTAAGTAGGGAAGGGGGCAAATTCAGTATTAGGAATTTACTGCACAAGACTTTACCGGGGCTACAAGATGGACGTTCGGTAGACGTTATACATTCGTCGAGTTTAACAAAAAGTAGTCCGGAGTTTTGCCCTAGAGAACATGTTTTACTAGGGATCACCAATGAGAAACCAAAGGCAGAATTCTTAGGGACCTCGCAAGTTGTTACGTTTGGGTTAGGGAGAGCTATCCAAGACTTATTCAATAATGAGTGGTTGCTTAACTATATGGTAGGGGACTGGGTGGATAAAACCACGGGGGAGGTAGTTAAGGCGAGCAAACGGCCTACTAAGCCAGGACATTGGGTTTACGTGGAGATTAACTTTGTTTCAAAAATATCCGGAGCGTCTGGGGGAGTTGACGGGGTAATTGACATAGGGGGGCCAAAATTACACATGGTTGAAGTAAAGAGTATTGATAAGGATGCCTTCATATCATTGAGTGCCCCTTTAGCTGAGCATAGGTTAAGGACCAATTACTATTTGAGGTTGATTTCTGAGAGCGACCATCCACTTAAGGATAAGATAGACACGAGTAAAGGGTCTGTTATTTATGTGTCTAAGGCGTTTGGGGTAAAAGACCCGACAATAAAAGACATGGAGGGGGTGCGTGATTCCTCTTTTAGTCCGTTTAAGGAGTATACCGTTAAGAGGGATGATACTAAAACAGAACGACTAAACACACTAGCCAAAGCGGTGTATGATTATCGGGCGGGTAAAGTAGGTATGCCACGTGGAGTTTGCCGTAACAGTGCGGTTAAGCGTGCCGCGAGTTGCGGCGCTATAAGACCATGTTGGTCAGGAAAATACCCCGCAACTAATAATTGGTAGTAATATGACAGTATGTAGGTTAGATAGAGCAGATAGTGCTGTACTATCGATATACGTAGGTAAATCTCTAGGGGCAGTCCTTGGCTGGGCTTCGCCTAGAGGAACATGGGGGGTAATAGACACCCTAGATTTAAAAAGGATACCCCTACCGACTAATAAAGAAGGGGTGGATATTTTAGTAGAGATGGTGAGAACTCTAATGTGTACTGATAAGTACACCAGAGTGTTGGTTGTAACCCCCCTAAACATCAAAACACCTGAAGCTGGCGTGGCCTCAAAGTTAATTGATAGCCTAGAGGATCATACGAGTTACAGGCACCAATTGATTTTTTTCATGAAGGCTGTTTTTCTCGATAGTTTTTACCTAGACAGGAGGGCACCACACAAGATGGATGAGGTCACACTTGCAAATGCAATCACACGTAAGCTCGGCATTAAAGGGAACCCTAACATAGTTTGTGCTATCGGGGCTTTCCATATATTAGCACGTGCCTTAGTGTTTTTTGAAGAGGTTAGGGAGGAGGATAGGGAAGGTGCATTATTATTACAGTGGCTTAAGTGGAATGGGGTTATTAAGGCTAGGTAATAGGGAATAAGGGGAGGATTAAATGCTAACAATTGGGGCAAGAAAAGAGAGTGCCGCTAGTTTAAATGTAATTGGTTTAGACATAAGCACAAAAGTGGGGTTTGCGCATATAACTGCCAGTAGTCATGGGGGGTTTAAAACTAATGATATTAAGACATTAAAATACACGGGTAAAGAAACTGGGGTTAGTGTAGTAAGGGCGGGGACTATAGCTAAGCTAGTCCTAGAGGAGGTTGTTTTAATCAACCCTGATGTAGTTATGATTGAGGATTACTCATATGGCAGTAAATTTAATCTAGCCACTATGGTTACTATCGGGGCGCTAGTAAGGTATGAATTACACAACGCGAGTATCCCCTACTTAGTAGCATCGCCTGGAGCCATTAAGAAGTTTGTCACAGGGAAAGGATCTGCAAAGAAAGACTCAATGATGAAGGAGGCATATAAGTCTTGGGGGGTAGAGGGAACAGATGATGAGATAGATGCATTTGGGGTAGCCCTAATACCTATATACGCCATAATGCCGAGTCTTTTTAGTAATTCAAAAGCTGCACGCAAGGATGCTGTGTTGGCATGGGCTACTATAAATAAGGAGGCAGTGGTGAGGCTAAAGTCTAGGATTGGTTTAGGGAGGGGGCCAGTGGCTTAATGTAGTTATTGTATTGCATTAGGCTTTGCTGATAGTATACGCAAACAAAAAATCAAATATTAACGCAACACAAACTCAATTAAAGGGTAAGATATGTCCGGAGATACAGAAATTAAAAATGGCTTAGAAATAAGCCCATCAGAAGCATTAGCAGCATTAGCAGCAAAGAAGTCTAGCCAGGTAAAGAAGAAAGCAGAAGCATTAAAAACTACTACCCCAGGGGCAAAAAAAGCGGGCACAGTAAAGAAAGTAATAGCTAAAAAGGAACCAGCAGTAGACCAGGATTTAATTGCCGTCACTGTGACTAAACTGGAAAACTTGACGATGGTCAAAGCCACTAAGTTACTCCAGGAGTTACGTGAAGAAAGTTCTTTTAATCTTTTCCAGATCGGGGGTATTTTCTCGGTGGTCCACAGTAATGGCTGGTACACAGATGCTGGCTACGACAAGATAGACGATTATGCCCGCGAGTGGGGGATAGAACCTAGAAAGGCCTATTACCTAATGAAGATTTACAACAACCTGGTTGAGGCAGAAGTAGAGTGGGCTGTGGTAGGTGTATTAGGCTGGTCAAAACTAAAAGAGCTTTCTGCTGTAATCACGGTAGAGAACGCAAAGGAATGGGTAGAGCGAGCTAGCAAAATGACTGTTTTGCAGATAGTTGATTATATCAAGCAGATGGCCAAAGATAATAAGGATGCCCCCGGGGAGGAAGCAGTTACATCTAGTGTGTCAACAATGACGTTTAAAGTCCATGAGGATCAAAAAGAGGTAATACAGGCTGCAATCGATAAGGCCTTAGAGGAAGCACAAACGGAGTACCCCGCAGTCGCCTTAGAGACTGTGTGTATAAGTTATTTGGCGGGAAATTCACCTAAAGGAAAAGCCACTGTACGGAAAATGACGCTGGCGGAGGTCATGAAGCCTATGAAGCCAATGGACATTTTAGAGAAGTTTTGCGAGATTTACCCAGAGATAGACCTTGATGTCGTCGATAATAGTGAGGCCAATGGGGACAGGGAGGCAGATCCGATAGAAGGAGAATTGGTTTAAATTAACCCCAGGATTAACCATAAAGTAATACCGTTCTTGTAAAGCACACACACACACACACACACACAGTGCATCAAAAACGGTATTACTAAAGATGGGTAATCATGCCAAGACAAACATCATCGGGGATATTTTAGTAATGAATGATGAAAATAAATTGATAGGTGTAGTGGGGGATTTAAAGTTAACCATAGAGGACGACAACACACTATTATGTGCCTACCTAAAGGAGCTAGGGGGTAAGCGCACCAGGCAGTCGGTAATGCTCTTAAAGAGGCCAAATCAGTTAGTGCTGTGGCAGGACAAAGCTATGATGGCGTTCAGGGTATTTAATAACGACCCAAAAAGTTCGGTCGTACTAGGACTAGGAGGGGGCGGCCTAACTAAATACCTTTACCATCACTTCAAGACAGGTGAGGTTATATCCGTAGAGATAGAGGAGGATGTCATTGAAGCGGCACAGACTTATTTCAAAGTACCGTCAAATAACAGGAGTAAGCTATTTCATGGAGATGCTTTGCAATTAATTGCAAAATGTAAGACAGGCACTAAGGACTTAATAATATCAGATACTTTTGGAGGGGGCGTAGGGGGGTTTATAAAGGAGTTAAATACAGAGGGTTATTACGGGGATATAAAACGGGTACTGTCATACAAGGGGATTGCAATATTTAATATACCAACAAAGAGGAAATATGTTAGGGGGGCATTAGGGAAAGTATTTGAGGGCAGGGTATTATTAATATCAAAAATGTGCCATGGAAACCAGGTGATGTTATGTTTTAAGTCAGATCAGGGGATGCCAACTTTAGAAACTCTAACAGGTCGGGCTGATGATTTAGCTGCACAGGACCCATCAGTACCCTATAGATCACTATTGGCGGCTATACTAAAGAATAATAAAAAAACGAGTTGTAGGCTAATTATATGAGGGTAAATAAGGGACAGGAGATATTAACCTATACCCAGTTACGACCCATTATATGGGTAGCCTACACCAGGAGGGCCATAACTACCCTGGCACTTACCTTTGCCTTGATGCTATGTTTTAGTTATTATGGGAGGAATAACCCCCTCAACATCAAGAGGGAAAATGGGTAAACTAATCTATTAAGGTGGATCAATGCTTAGAATAAAGAAAGGAGGGGGGCCATCTAAGGGGGCGACCATAAAAGAGCTTGAGATTAAATTAGCCAAGGCACTAGGGAAGGAGCCTAGAAAGCACTCAGATAACGAGAGGATATCTAGGAGTCAAAAAACAGTTACTGAGAAAAAGCTACAAGCACGACAACAAGCATTAATGGACGTTATTAATAATGGGAATATTAAAGACCCCCACGCAACCCTTGATAAGGCTTTAGGCATGGAGGGGAGAAAAGTTGACCAGCACCATAGATCACCTAGAGGAGTCCCATTCCGAGTAAATGCTATAGGGGCAAAGATAGATAGATTCTCACCTCCTCCTGACACTAGGGGGGAGAGTAGTCTAATGGCAGAGAAGACATTAGGGCAGGTTGAATTACTATTATTAAAAGGGATAACTAAACCCTCAAATATAGCGGCTACTCTTGGGATAACCCATCCACATACTACATCAATGATAGAGCGCATCCATTACCGTTGGGCACATACTGGAGGGGCGGGGATTAATATGTCAAGAGTGAGGGGAGAGTCCATATCCAGACTTAACCTGATAAGCAGCCAACTATGGAAGACCATGGCCAATACAAAATCAGACGCCATCAAAATATCCGCCATAAGCCACCTCCTGCAGGTCCATGATCGTAAAAATATACTAGACGGGGTCACTCAATTTAGCATATTACAATCCATACAAAGTGCTATTGAAAAAGAAAAATCAGGCGATCAATCGGTGCCTGTTAAGGATGCTATTGAGGCACATAAAGAATTATTGTCTTTGGCAGAAAAATTAAAAGAGGTGGCTAATAGTAAAAGGGAGGCTATACAAGGAGAAGTTATAATTGACACTACCCCGGAAGAGCAGAGACCATAATGGAGGGTGGAGTCACTGAAGAAGAATTATTAAATTTTATCCATGATAATGAGTTATCGGACGCTCAAGTGAATAAACTGGTAGATTTCCTAACTAAGGACTACCTAACCTACAAAGACTACTCCAACATCCCAGTAGGGCCACGTGAGTTTATAGAATCGTCAAGGTATATGAACGCCAAGGGAATATTCTACCCCAAAATATTGGATGAGTTCGAGGCTATGCACAGTGGGGAGTTTATTGAGGCCGTCTTAACAGGGGCAATAGGGGTGGGGAAAAGGCTAACTATAGGTACTCCGATACCCACCCCTAATGGGTTTGTGCCTATGGGAGAACTCAAGGATGGGGATAAGGTATTAGGGGCAGACGGCAACCCTTACGACGTAATAAAGGCACACGATATAGAACTGTCTAAAGATGCTTATACAATTGAATTCTCGGACGGGGTTTCCATTGTGGCGGACGGGGAACATAACTGGTGGGCTGCTAGCCATAACGATAGGTCTAGGTACTTAAGTGGCAATACCAAAGAGCAGTACAAGATATACACTACCCTAGACATGTATAACGAGCTCCCAGCGAGGTTCTCAGTGCCGATGACTAAGCCCGTAGCAGGCAACCACTTTGATTTCACTACTGACCCGTATTTATTAGGGTACTGGCTGGGGGCCGGAGATGCTGCCCTCGCTAGAGTGTCGTCGGGGGATGAGGAGACATTAGATGAGTATAGGAAATTGTACCGTGCGTCCTACTGTAGGGGGTATGGCTATAATATAACTGGGGGGTTCCTGGAGGCATTACAGCACAATGGGCTAATAGGCAATAAGCGAGTACCTGATGGCTGGCTAACTGCAACGTTGGAGCAAAGGATAGCAGTAGTGCAGGGGTTTATGGATGCTGAGGGCAATATAGTGGGCACTATTGGTAGTGTGTCTTTTATACAGAAAAGCGTCAACGTAACCAATGGCATTATCACTTTACTAAGGTCATTAGGGTGCAAACCTATACGCAGTAAAATAACAAAATGGTTTAATGGGGTCCCTCTAGAGTACACCTCTGTCAGTTTCGTGCCACCTTTAGGGATTGATGCCTTTAGGCTAAGAAGGAAGAAGCGATTAGTGATAAGGGAAGAACCCCAGAGCCACAGCCTACAAAATAGGTATATTTCCGATATAAAGAAAGCACCTGACTGTAAAATGAGATGCATAACAGTGGGCAGTGCGGATGGCTTGTACTTATGTGGGGAGGGATACACTGTAACCCATAATACTCATATTGCATTGTATGGCATAGCCTATAGTGTGTACCTATTATCCTGCCTAAAGAGCCCACATAGGACATATAGGCTCGATCCATCGTCTGAGATAGTCTTTATTATACAGAGTAAAAATGCCAATTTAGCGAAGACTGTCGATTACCGTCGATTGCGGCACATGATAGAGAAGGCACCTTATTTCAGAGATAATTTTAAGTTTGAGAAGTCGATAGAATCTGCCATGCTTTTCCCAACTAGGATAGGAGTGGTGCCTGTATCCGGGTCTGAATCAGCCGCACTAGGGAATAATGTTATAGGGGGGCTGATTGATGAGATGAATTTCATGGACGTTATTGAGAATTCAAAGGGCAATAAAGACGGGGGGACCTATGACCAGGCAGTCGCCTTATATGATAGTTTATCAAAGCGTAGAAAATCGAGATTCTTGTCTCAAGGTAAATTACCTGGCATGTTGTATTTAGTCTCCTCTAAGAGATACCCCGGGCAATTCACAGATCAAAAGATGGACGAGGCTAAAGAGGATATTGAGCGGCACGGTAAAACCTCAATCTATGTCTATGACTACAGGACATGGGACGTAGTACCCCCAGATAGATTTATCGGAGAATGGTTTAAGGTATTCATAGGGGACGACACAAGGGACCCTAGGGTGCTAGATGACGACATCAGTATACCCGAGGGGGATGCTAATTTAGTGGTAGAGGTGCCTGGTGGATACAGGGTGGATTTTGATAGGAATATAATGTCGGCATTAAGAGATATCGCAGGGGTCTCAACACTGACAAAGCATCCATTTATACTAGATAGGGCTTCGGTCAGTGAGTGTTTCGGAGTAAAAGAATCGTTGCTGTCTCATGAGTCTATTGTGTTTGGCAGAGATAAACTAAAAGTAATAAAGGCCAATGCTATGGACCAGGCGGAGCCGAGATGGGTACATGTTGATCTAGCAGTAACCAGGGATGCATTAGGTATCTCCATGGGGTACGTTAAGAAGTTCGTAACCATAAAAGTTGGTAAAGATGAAGTAGAGCTAATGCCAGAGGTACATTTTGACTTTATGCTACAGGTAAAGCCGCCTAATAACGGGGAGATAGAGTTCGCAAAGATAAGGTCTCTAATCTATACTCTGAGGAACATAGGGCTTGATATAAGGTGGGTATCATTTGACTCGTACCAGAGCAGGGATAGTATGCAAATACTGTACAGGAAGGGGTTCGATGTTGGGGTCGTCTCTATGGACACAGACATAAGCCATTACCTGGCAACTAAACATGCACTACAAGAAAGACGTATAGTGGCGCCTAAACATGATGTCGTTCAGGGGGAGTTAAGGGCACTAGAGTACGATCCTAAGAAGGATAAGGTGGACCACCGAGGGAACTCTACTAAGGATGTATCTGACTCAATGGCGGGTGTTGTGGGGGGCCTAATGTCACGCATGGAGGTTTGGCTTAGGCATAACATAGCACCTCATCAGGTACCGGACCATGTTAAGAAACTATCCGTAGACACAAGAAAGGATAAGGACGAGTACTAGTTTACGCTAGTAGCGCAGATCCATGGATGGAGAAAGCGGAGGGCACCGGAAAGATTAATGCATATTAATACGACACTCATCCAAACCCAGTATTTACCTGTAACTAAGTAGTACTTATTCTTGTAATAATATACTAATACTAGTATAGTATATTTCATTTTTGAAAATAAAAGGGTACTTATGCAAACAGAAGTCATTATGCAGCGCCAACTTTACGGTAAAGTAATTGCACAGAGAAGTAAGTCTGAGTATTTGTCAGCGACCGACCTCATTAATGCTGGGAATATTCTTAGAGCCCTTAAAGGTCGCCCACTATTTATTATTCAGAAGTATCTCGCGACCGAAGCGGCGAAAGGATTTATTGCTGAATTAGAGTTACAGATCGGACAACCCGCCAGAGTGGCTGCCCGAGGTCGCGGACATCACACATGGGTGCATCCTTTCCTGTTTATGGATATTGCGTTAGCCATGGACCCAAAGCTTAAAGTAGAGGTGTATCAGTGGATGCATGACCATCTACTTAAATACCGTAACGATTCAGGAGATTCATATAAGCGGGCTTGTGGTGCTATTTATTTGCTCTCAACCAACAAGAGCGTTGTTAAGGATGAGATCATGGGCATGGCTATGCGGGTTAGGAAAGCCTGTGGAGTAACGGACTGGCAGAGTGCGACGCAAGAACAGTTGGCTTTGCGGGATAATATACATAAAGCTATCGAGCTTTACTCGGATGTTATGAGTGATACTGAGCAAGTGATACGACTAGCAATCTTAAGGTATCAATCAGCTGAAAGTTCGAGTGAGGTGGCCTAGAATTAGCAATTGGAAAATAACGGTAAGGCTGGGTTAAGTGTAAGGGGGTTATATTACTAAGAGAGACAAAATATTTAATCGTAGTGGGGGGCACTGTTGGTATTGCGGCGTGGATTTGTTAGGAACTAAGTGGCAAGTGGACCATATAGTCCCAGTGATACGTAATAGCAATGGGGTTATGACCAGGGGGACCTTAGATATTGCAAGTAACTGCGTACCATCATGCAGGCCTTGTAATAATTTTAAATCAGTGTTCACATTGGCACAATTCAGAGAGGAGTTAGAGAGTCAGGTAGACAGGGCAAGGAAATACTCTGTAAATTTTAGAATGGCCGAACTACATGGGTTAATCGAGATTAAGGGTAAGCCAATTGTTTTCTATTTTGAGAAAGAGGGGCTAAGTTAACTAGGGAATTTAGCCTTTAACGAGCAGTATTAACTGATAAATTTAATCGAGGGTAAAATGCCTATACATTTTATAAACGTTGGACCATTAAGTGACTGGGTGAAAACGAAAGCACTAGACCAGGGTATTAGTGATTACTATAAAAAAGTCTTAAAGTTAATTACAGGGGGCATAGATTTAAAAGGGGTTGACGGGTATTACAACCACAATTATTTCTATGTGCATGGGGATACTAAAGGAGTTGGGGTTATTGTATGTTTGGGCGGCGTTGATACAGGGGATATTGTGTACAAGAATAATGGAGGGTGGATGCTGCCTGTTAGGCAACAGGACATGAACTATGGGGAGTTACCTAAGTGGGGCACCGTAGAAGAGCCAATGGTAGACTTAGGGGGCAGGAGACTATTCCTTGTTAATAATGGTAATGTCGACTTAATCTACGCTGGGTACTATCCTAGCATGGGAAAACATAAGGAGGCATATGTCGTGTCGGTATAGTATTCCGTGGGTAGGAATGAACCCAACTCCAATTTACCGTACGGGAGTGGGGTTTTGCAATTAATTGCACAGATATTAACTAACAGTAGGAATTGTATTTATGAAGGTATCTTATCTGAGTGGGTTGCCGCGATCTGGGTCAACCCTACTAATGAACATATTAGCGCAGAATCCAAAAGTTAAGCCGAGCGCCACCTCACCTTTGTGTGGAATTGTTTCGGCGATGGCAGTAGCGTATACCAACTCTGCGGAATTCAAAGCTATGGAGGCAGAAGAGGCAAAAAATGGATTTTACAGAATGGTATATTCTGTCGTAAATAGGTACGGGGGGTCTTTTACTGACTGGTCCGTGAGGTATATTGATAAGTCACGAGGCTGGCCGAAGCATTATGAATTATTAGCCGATACGGCTATATCGGCAGGGGATTCCCTAAAGCCGCTAATAGTGGTGACAATAAGGAACCCTGTTGATATCTTAGCCTCCCTTGAGCTTAATATTAGGAAAAACCCTAGTTACCTTGCCTCCTGCGGACAGGCAATGGACACCGTAGGTAAAAGGGTTAACCACTGGCTTGAGGACGGTGTTGCCCCATTAGGAACGGCGTTAGCAATAATAAAAGATGCTGTCGAGAGGAGGGTTGCGGATAATTTCTTTTTCGTGCGGTATGAAGATTTAATTACTGATACGAAAAAAACCTTAAAGCAGATTGAGGAGTATCTACTACTAAATATAGGAACAAGTCACCCTCAGAGCACACTTACCTTTAATTACAACCTAAGTAACATAGAGCAAGTAACCGAGGAGAATGATATTTTCCATATGCCATACGGGGACCATAAGTTAACCGCAACCACCATTAAACCTAGTACCACTAATGCCGAGAATGTGTTGCCAGAATATGTTATATCTCATGTGTATGAAAAGCTAGAGGGGTTCTATGATTTATTCTATCCTGAAATTGGTCGGAAGTTGTAAAGGGGGGCATCAATACCACCTAATGTAAAAGGATATGTAGGTTAGTAGTAAAGATAGGCATTAAAACCTAAAGGGTTGTGGGTAAGGGACGATAAAGTATAGGCAACATTAAAACCTTTAGGGGGTAAAAAATAATATAAGGGAGTTAATGTTTGGGGGGGTAAACCCAAACATTAGAGCTAGGCTTATAAGGCATAACACAACAAAATAATGGGGTAATTATGCGCCAACAAGAAAGAACAGATGTTATTTGCACAGCAAATGACCGTAAAGTTGGAAAGGTTCCTGATAAATATTTTTACCTAGGAGCATTCGACCGCAGAGCTGATATACGCAAAGAAGTTATGAAGATAGACGACCCTAAAGGGTTTAGGCGCATGGTGGTTCGTAGCATGGTGTTCGGTACCGTGCTATCGTTTGGACTTAGGTTGGCAGTGATGACTACCCGCAGCCAATGGCTTAGTGGCAGTAAAATTTATTTCAAATAATCCTAAAGGGGTAACTACGGCAGTCCGATAAAGTAGTTGTACCAAACGATCACTTTAGCAACTAGGGGAGCATAATGGGAAACAAAACGGCAACAGTACCAACAGAGGCACTAAACAGTACCTCTACAGTTAAGAAACAAGCTAAGCGCTCTAACCTGACTAAAGCGTTAACTACAATACTAAAGGGGGAATTACTCAGAGAGGTAGACCGGGTTTATACCATTGCTGAAGAGGGTTTAGATTTTACCCCTGTTAGGTATCGGGTTAATTTCAATTTAAAGGGGGGTAGGGCCGGGTTAGCTAACCATTCAAAACGTGAATTGGGGTTTAACATCAGGATGTACTATATGAACAGAACGGAATATCTATATGTTATACCTCACGAGATAGCCCACCACATAGCCTTAGCTAAGTATTGGACTACTCAAGGGCATAACGACCGATGGGTGGCCATAGACGAATCGCTAGGGGGGATAGGTAAGGCAAGACATAGAATGGTAGTGCCAAACAGGGAGGTGTATGAATGTGTTGGGTGCGGTGCGTTACATATGTTGACTAATCATAGCCATTTAAGTGTGCAGAAACACAGTAGTAATGTGACTTGTAATTGTGACCACAAAATTGAGCACATAGGAAGCTCTAATGCCTATGCAGAGACTAGAAATAATTGTTAATTAATCCTAATGTCATTGCGTATTTGGTCCGATATAGTAATTGTAACCAAGCAAAAACACTAAAGGGGAACATAGATGCCAACACCTACAACAGATAAGACAGATACCTACGCTGAGTACGTTGAACGTCCACGCTTACAACTACAGTTGTCAGTCATGGAAGCAGCATTGGGAATGTGCATTGAAGTAACTAGCGCTACAGCACACTTAGTGTACCATATCAATAAGGCATTAAACGACAGGTTATCTTACCCTGTAGCCCATCTAAGGGACCTTAAAGAACAAGCCGGAAAGTATGTTAAAGTACCACTTGGGGGGTATAGGAACGGGGCAATGCATAAAGGCCGTGTCGAGTACTACGGGGACCTGCTACCTTTAGCTGAGGGTGTCAAAAGCAGTAAGGAGAGCGGGGGGGTTTACTTCATACTACACGCCGACGGCGATAGTAAATTGGTAGTAGAAGTAATAGACCCTGTAATTTAAATTTAAATAATCCTCAAGATTCTGGCAGGGACGCCGATACATTTAGTAGACACCATCAACAACCTCGGGGGGTAAAATAGAAGCCAAAGAGTAGTAATAGAAATAAACTCAGGGTATTAAGCAGCATTTAATTTTAACCGGGTAACATACCCAAACACTCGAAAGACGGATATCGAGTGCACTTGAAAGGACTCAACCTAACCAACAAAGAGAAATATATGAAATCAGTTAAAAGTTTAGTAGTAGTAGCAGTCGCAGTAGCATTCACAGCACCAATGGCAGCAAACGCTATCGTTATCGACGGTATTGGCTTTAAAAGCGGGGAAAATGTGTTCTCCCCTGAGTTGGTTGCCACTAGTATTACCCAAGAAAAGGATATTGTCAGTGGGTACGGTCGAATCAACACAATCAATAGCATGTTCCCGATCCTTGACGGGGAAGAGCTGACTTTTGAATTCGGTGGCTTTGCAGTAGTAAACATTGCGGCGGACGGGGCATTCTCGACGACTGGTGGCTGGGTTAATTTCTTTGCAGACTCGACTCCAGACTATAATCGTGAGATGGCATCTACTGCGGACGGCAGCGATATCGACAGTAATTTATGGCTTAGCCTAGTAGCTAACGAGCAGGTGGATATGTCTTCACTAGAAGGGTTTGTAGCATCATCACTTAATCAGGGATCAGTGGTCGGTCAATTCGATGTAAATCTTTTAAACCCAGGGTCAACTGGTGGGATATTTGACACTGACCTTGAGCTGCATTTCTCTGACTTTACTGTCGAACTAACAACTAACGTACTTAGCACAAATATCATGGATGATCGTTCTGGAGTAAATACCATGTATACTCGTTCAGGCGGTGGCCAATTAAAAACTAATGCGATCCCAGAGCCCAGCACTTTAGCCTTAATGCTAATAGGACTTGGAATGATTGGGTTCACTAGCTCTTTACGCCGTAAATCTAAATCTACTAACAAGTAGTAACTAAACGCAGCGCAATACGCTAAAAACCTTAGAAGCCCAGATACTCTCTGGGCTTTTTTGATACCAGGAGATGTAAATGTCATTACGAAATGAAACATTAGAGAATATAAAAGAATCCCTACATATGGGATTAATTGTCATGGTGGGGGCTGGTGTAGTCTGCCCTTTACTACTAGTCTTTGGGGTTATGATCGCCCTGCAGTACCTAGGATAGCCTACCCCGCACCAGAGACGTATACAGCCCCCTCAGAATGCCTAGGCAATAGAGTTACTGAATACAGGGGGGTTATTAAAAGGGGAACCCCTTCAGCGCACTACAAAGGCGGAGGGGGCTAAAGGGGGGTTAAAGTAGACGGCCTCCCTAACCATCACCCTAACTAATCGGAGTTAACTATGGACGACACCCAGATGGACGTTAAGAAGATGCATGTGGATTTATTAATTAGGCATAGGCTTGCCATGCAAGCAATTGGGGTAGTCTTGGGGGAAAGACATATGGACCAAAATATCCTCAAAGCACACAAAGAAATGGTGGAGTTACTAGGTTTATTTAAGGATGAGGCCCAATTGTCAATATTCCTGGATGAGGAGTTAGAAGTCCAGATGATAGCTATCGAGGAGGCTAGAAAGTGTGTCTGTGCGTTGGACTACTCCCAGTATATCCCAGGGGGACCCCAATTCATCGTGGACGCCGGGCATGCTAATCAGGAGTTAGTTGCCCTGTTAAAGGGGGCAGCCTCAGACTTAAAGAAAGCTGCTGCTTTTAAGTTGCAGAAGAATTATAGGGATTTAATGCGTAAGGCACCAAAGTGAAAATAAACCTAAAGCCTGCCTAACCCCATCCGATAAAGTTAGTATCTACAACTCAACCGGAGCAAATAAAATGTCTAAATCAACCGGAACCATAGTCAGCCGCAAAGATGGGGAGATCGCAATCATAACTCCTGACCTATCTTACCTAACCTGCACTACCATGGACTTCGCCGGCCAATTACCAATGTTAGGCGCTGTCGTACAATTTGTAACAATGGGCACCAGAGCAGCATTTGTCTCTATCGTAGAGTAGGTAACCCCCGCAGTAGTTGTATAGCGTAGTTAACCTGAAAGGTAATTTATGATTAAAGTAATTAATAGCATTAAATACAATATACTACCTTATGCCGACCTAAGTCATGCCGATCTTAGCCATGCCGATCTTAGCCATTCAGACCTCAGACGCTCCATACTCACCCACTCAAATATCAGCTATACTGATCTTGCCGGGGCAAAACTCAGAGATGCAGAGCTTATTCGTGCCATCCTTGTCGGCGCTAGGCTCAGTGGAACAGATCTTAGGCTTGCCAACCTTACCGATGCAGACCTCACTGGAGCCGACATCAGTGGAGCTAACCTTGATCGAACCATAGGGGATGGGGTTCATATTATCACCATCACAAAATTGCAATGGTGGGTTAATTACACCTCCAGCAGTATCCAAATAGGTTGCCAGAACCACTCAATCCAGGACTGGTGTGAATTTACTGACGATGTAATCAAAAACATGGGCGTAAGCGTACTTAAGTGGTGGAAAAAGAATAAGGGTATTATTTTCACGGAGATACAACTTAACCCAGCGAAAGGTTAGTTAATTGAAAAACCAAACAAGAAATAGCCGTCCTAACTAACGCCACATGCAATGGATAGAGGTATCCCAATGATTACAAGTAGAGGTTATAACTTCCAGAAAATTAGGGTTGACTATAAAAACAAAGGGACTAAGCCTTATAAGGAGCATTCCAAAGTTAGGAGGGCTAGGAATATGCGGGATAGGAGTTTATTGGCAAAAACCAACCAAAGAGTTTTCTTTAATTAAAGGCATTAAGCCTAACTAAACCACAGCTATGATACTATAACTGTGGTTTAGTTAGAGTTGTTTCAAAATAAATGGGGAAGTTAATGGATAGATATGTGGTAACTGGTGTGTTTTACGCATTAGGTGAGTTGGAGGGTGTCATCGGGAACATGATGTTAAGTGGTAGTGCAGTTATCATAACAAAAGACGAACGACAAGCCATTGCAGACTTCATAGCCATAGGCGCCGTTCCTTGTATTGAAGACCCCAGTAGGATGTTCAACACAAGGGCTAGCGTTACCTTTCATGTAGCTTTAGATAGTGAATAAGGTGGTTATTTAGTACGTAGCGCAGTTAGTTCTCAGGGGGTTTAAATGTTAATAGGCATCACAGGGTATAAAGGTTCTGGAAAAAGTACAGTGGCTAATATTATGGTGGATAATGGGTACACTAAACTGCCTTTTGCAAAAGCCTTAAAGGATGGGATTAAAGTCATGTTGGGCGTGGGGGATGGTCACCTGTACGGAGACCAAAAGGAGGCTAGGTTAGAAGTAGCGGACGGCAAAAACACACGGTGGTGTATGGCAACACTAGGGACTGATTGGGGACGTAACCTAATAAGCCCAGACATATGGGTTAATATTGTTCGTAAGAAAATAAGAGAAGAGGTCGCTAAACAAAAGTGCCCACCTCATGAACTAAACATAGTCATAGACGATGTTCGGTTTTCAAATGAGATTGAAATGCTCAGGGGCATGGGCGCGACTATAATCCATGTGAAGCGCCCAGGCCACGGGCCATTCTCGCAAGGATCAACGCTGATTAATTGGTGGAGCAGGACACTACATTACCTATGGCTAGACAGAGTGCATCCCAGTGAGTTAGGGGTGCCTGGGATTGACGGGGAAATGGTGATTGATAATACCAGCACATTATGGGGACTAGAGCTAAACGCTAATTCAGTACTAAAGAAGTTAGGGGCTATATCGACGGGGGGTAATAAGGAACTAAAAGAGAAACTGGAGGTGATGGTAACCCCTAATGAGGGCAGTGGAACACCTACAGAGGATATTGAGCCCACTTACGCACACCATCTCATTCAAGATGGCTGGAAATACGTGACATTGGTAGATATTGAGGGCAACAGTGTGGCTACTAGGGTCCCCAATACCATACCTTATGAGGATAGGGATATAAAGTACATCACAGTGGTAGACGAGCCTGAGTGGTTTTACTATAAATTATGCGAGATACTAAATGGCGCCCGTAGTGATATTGAGGTGACATACAGGCGTAATAAAGAAAAAACACCAGTAGGGGTTATGACCAAAGGGTCCTATAAGCTAAACCCCCCGCTAACCAAAAGTATGGAGGGGTACGATGAGGTCCTAAGTTTTCTCTCTAAGCACCATTGTAAGTTACTGGACTAGGCTATATTAAGTCCACAACTCCTGGGAAGGAGGGATGAAGAAAAGGAAATTGGAGGAAAGGAGCACTAGTTAGGTATGTGTATTGTTGGTATAATTGACACTAATGGCTACCCAGTATAAAGTTGTGCAATTAATTGCAAAGAGTACATACCTATGAATGAAGTGGACTGTCCCAAGTGCGGGGGTTTTTCCTGGTTTGACACGGAAGGACAAAATGTAGTGCATAAGTGCACCTGCGGTTACCTTAAATTTGTAGAGGTAACCAAAGAGGGTATAAAGGTGATTAAATACGACCCCCCAACAATATCTAACCTACCTAGAAGGGGCACTAAGCTGTCTAAATGCCTAGGGGTATTACTAACTAACCCAAAAGAACCACTAACCACACAGGAGGCGGCCGATAGGCTAAGGGAACCGACTAATGACACCTCATCAAGGATGATGGCTTTAAGTCACAAAGGCCTAGTAGTTAAGGTGATTGATGGTAGAGGTAGGGTAGGCGGGAGTACCTGGAAAGTAACTGATGAAGCCGTAAAGGCATGCAAGGGGAAATGATATGTTTTACACTGGGGATCCGTACGCAGGGACTAGATTCGAATTATCAAATAGTAAAGTGGTAATAGTTGAGGAAGTGGTCGGGACTATAGTGAAATTTAGAATGGAAACTAAATTTACAATAGCGAAATTGAGTGTAAATCTAGAGGGGATTAAGTTGGATTGTGGGTCTAATTTAGGTTTTAGTGTGAATAGCCAAAGGGAGGTGGATAGAATAATAATAGCGACGCATAAGTCTGTACATGTATTAGTGTATAACGGGGAATGTTATGTTGACAAGGAAACATTTTAATATAACAAGAAAGGCGGTTGATCAAGCCCGCCGATCTGGGTTTTTCTACGATGAGTGTACCTCTGTTGAGCGAGGGCTACACAAAGCCTTAAAAGAAGTGCTCATACCAGTACGTAGTGATGGAGTTATCAGGTACAAAGACTGGTTATTAACTATAAATAGTAATGCTTTAATCTCAGTGAAATTTATCGCTTGTGTGGAGTGTATGGATACTAAAGTCATCCCTGTGCATTGGGAGGGGAATGACCCAAAAGAAATACCATGTCAGGCATGTAAGTAGGGGGTAATAATAATGCCCTAGTATATTAGGGAATTAAAAAGAGGCTATCAGTACTATGGTTATATTGTGGGGATTACAAGCTAGGGATTCAGTTAATTTTGTAAAAGGCCGACTAGGGGAACTAAACGCTCACGTAAAAACACACCAAGAACAAGGCACACTACCAAAGCTACAAGACGGGGACATATGCTTAGGCTTTGGGAGAACTGTCTTAGGCACACTACAAAAGCATGGCCATGCTAAAAAGAACAGGACTATAAGTTCAATAACAGAAAACCCTATCAACATCTATGGCGCTGTACTAATAGTTACCCACTACCCTACCATTATGAGTCGTGAGTATAGCCTAAAGGATAGCATTGAGTGGGCTATTAAGATGGTCAGGCGGCTTGTTGACACTGGGAGCCTTGCAGCCACTATAGGCGATTACCGGTATGTTAAGGATTACACAGACACTATAGAGGCAATAAGGAGTAAATTAGGGGGATTAAAAAAAGGGATCAGGATGAAGATAAGTCTTGACCTTGAGACCATGGGGCTCGTCCCTTATTACACCGATAAGCACATTGTGTCCATAGCTATCACTCATGAGCCAGGGCAAGCCGATGTAATAAGGTTTGTCAGGGAAGGGGGGAGTGACCCGTCCTACCCTAAAGAGGTCATTAAGCAGGTAGAGAAGTTGACCACGCATCCAAAATTAGTAACTGTCGGGGCTAACCTAAAGTATGACAAAAGATGGATTATGGAGAAGTGGGGGTTCTGGATAACTAATGATGATTTCGACACTACCCTAGTGGGGTCATTAATACAGGAGAACCGGCCAAACAGCCTAGAGAATCATACTAAGATATACGTCCAGGGGATGGGGGGTTATGATCGAGAAATGAATACCACTTATGACAAGGCGCATATGGAAAATGTCCCAGACGGGCCGTTATTGACTTATGCTGGAGGGGACACAGACGCTTGTTACCAGGTAGCAACAGTGTTACATAAGGAGCTTAGGGCAAACAAGAAGTTGAATAATTTTTACAATAAATTAGTGCAACCCGCTAGTAAATCTTTTGCAAAAATGGAGCATAGGGGGGTTTACGTTAATAAAGGGAGGTTCCTAGAGGTTAGGGGGGAGGTTGTGGAGGCCATGAAGCACGCATCAGCATCGGCCTTAAAAATGATACCCCGCAGGATCAGACTTAAGTATAGTGATAAATTAGTACTAACCAGAGATGTAATTCTGAGAGAATTTCTTTTTTCTAAACGAGGGTTAAACCTCAAACCTACGGTGTTCACAGAAAGAACCAAAATGCCCTCTTGTGCCATTGACCACTTAGAGAGTTTTTCTGAAGTGCCAGAGGCTAAGGAGTTTGTTGCCATGCTTAAGGAATACAATACAGCAGCCAAAACAGTATCAACTTTTATCGATGGGTTCCTTGATCACTTGATGCCAGATGGTAAATTCCATACCACTTTTAACTTACATAACTCAGGGTACAGCGGGAGTACGACAGGACGTACCAGCTCAAAAGGACCTGGCATGCAGATTATACCTAAGAACACTAAATGGGCTAAGAAACTAAGGTCTGTATATGAGCCCCCTAAAGGGCACGTGATAGTCAATATGGATTTCAGTCAAGGGGAGTTAAGGGTTGTGGCATGTGTGGCCAAAGAGCAGAATATGCTACATGCATATAGGAGTGGCATGGACCTACACTCAGCCACAGGGGCTAAGTTGGCGGGGTATAGTTATGAAGAGTTCATGGCTTTGCCCAAAGATATTAGGACACCATTTCGCAGTGGGGCTAAAGCCTCTAACTTTGGACTATTGTATGGTATGTCCTGGCGGGGTTACCAGAAGTATGCCAGGAGTTCGTATAAGGTAGTACTATCTGACGAGGAGGCACAAGCCCATAGGCGGCTATTTTTGTTCGAAGCCTACCCTGGGTTGTCGTCATGGCATGAATCCACAAAGAAGATAATGCACCGCACAGAAGAGGTTGTGTCTCCTCTAGGCCGCATTAGGCATCTCCCCCTAATCAACATAGGCGAGAGAGATATGATAGCCCAGTCGGAGCGACAGGGCATCAATGCGGGTATACAGAGCACACTGTCTGACTTAACACAGTTTGCTATGGTGAAAATAGATAAGGCTTACCCTGATATACACTGTTTTTTAATGTGCCACGATTCACTATCTTTTTACCTAAAAGAGGATGAATTTGAGGATAAAATACCTAAATTAGCCTATATAATGGAAAATCTACCCATTAAGGAGACTTTCGGATGGGACCATCAACTACCATTTTTGGTGGATGCTGAGGTGAGTGCATTGAATTTTGGGGCGGTCGAGGAGTACGAGTTTAAACGCGTAGGTTAAATAGAGCATTCGTAGCGTAGCTATCCGCCATGGTAGCTGCGCAATTTAGTGTAGCCCGCTAGGGGACACCGTGAGCCTAGAGGGAGGATGAATAAATACTAAAGGTTCCCGCTATACGTCCGTTAACCTTAATGTAACCCACCTAATTACGGATTAAAAAATGAAAACACTTATTATCATCATCGCACTAGGCCTCACCTTTCCGTTCGCCGTTCTACCAGCCATCACTGACGCGGGCACCGCTGCCATCGCAGAAGCCCAAGCCGACTTCGCCGCCGACAAGGCTGCTTTCATCGACAGCCGAGTTAACGGGGAGTAACCCCCCAGCGCAGCTAGCCCCCACAGGCCTACCCCCACAGGCCTTAACCCCCCAGGATATCGAAAATAGGCCAGATGAACTCGAAATAGATAGGCGCAAATTTGTGCCTATCTATTTCACTATTAATATCAAAGAGAAAGAAAATGGTAGGCACAATCTGCCGACCAGGGCTAAGAACAGGGTAGAACAAAACAGGGGGGGCACTGCATCTACTAGCATGGCCTTTCTAAGCTTAACATTCTTTAAATATTTATCGGTTACAGTGTATTTTCATTAATAAAAACCGGAGATATAGAATGAGTAACATCGTTTTTTTTAATAAAAAATCCCCCCCACCTAAAAAAATACCCACCATTGGTAAGTTACCCACGGGGATCACTTTTAATGAAGAATCGGGTTTTTATGAGGGGACATCTATTCCTGGAATGGATATTAAGACAAACCTTGGATGGCTAAGGTTAACCGGTAGACATAAAATGGGCATTCATTCTGTTACTCATGACGAGGTGGTGCATGTTGAGCTTTTTTGCGTCCGAACAAAGATAGTGAGATACGTCCCCGCTACCTTAGTTGGTACGGTCAGATTGATTGACTCCTTTGTGGATTGACCTCATGAATATAATCACCATAAACG
>VAOZ01005812.1_pt1 | contig 22694 bp, 31 predicted proteins | sample 3394041 | NCBI WGS metagenome assembly VAOZ01 (sample SAMN08290431, study PRJNA428436) | hydrothermal vent metagenome | isolation source: Deep-sea hydrothermal vent chimney | place: Indian Ocean: Southwest Indian Ridge
ATACCATACAAGTAAAAATACCATACAAGTAAAAATACCATACAAGTAAAAATACCATACAAGTAAAAATACCATACAAGTAAAAATACCATACAAGTAAACTAATTGATAGAAGTAAGTCAATTAGGTGATGGGGTTCACCTGCTAAAAGCGAATTGCAGCAAAACTGCTGATAGCTCCTCTTAAGAAGATAGCAGGTGAAGTTATGGGATATCACCATATGATATATGTAGTAGTGGATATAATCCATACAAGAATTTCAGATAGATTTTCTAGCATAAAGAAGGGGTGGATATAAGTGGAAATTAGAATGCTATGTTTCCAAGTTATTCAGACACTTGTCGTATTAACCCTATCGCCCTTAATTTCAGGTATTATGGCAAAAGCCAGAGCTATGGTCCAATCCAAGAGAGGTCCAAGCATATTCCAGCCATATTACGATATGTGGAAGTTTATGAGGAAGGAAGTGGTGGCGCCATCGTCAGTTTCTATTATATTTCATCTGGCACCTGCCGTTGCATTTTCATGTTATATTATACTCTCGATGGTTCTGCCAATAGTCACAGGATACCCCCTACCTTTCGCACCGACACTTGATTTTCTGGGAGGAGCCTTCCTTTTCATAATGGCTGGAGTAATATCCGTAATTGCTGTTACAAGGACAGGGAGCTTTTACACAACAATAGGGGCGAGCAGAGCAATATCATTCGCAGCTCTGGCAGAACCAACCCTTATCATTGTATTCTTCGGTGTAGCCCTTATAACTTCAACAAACAATCCCTTCATAACAACCCAGGTGCTCTCAACACAGGTAAACTGGATTTTATCACCTACGCACCTCCTTATAATCGCATCTTTTTTCATGTTGCTTCTATTCGAGACAGGAAAAATTCCTGTTGAAGCTGAGGGACTTATGGAATTAGGAATGCTCGATGAAGCTAAACAAATGGAATATTCAGGTATTCAGTATGCCATAGTCAAATGGGGTTCATATATGAAGCAGTTTATATTCATGTCTATTTTCCTTAATATCTTCACATTCCCGTGGGGTGTTGCAATGGGATATTCAGTCATTTCTATAGGTATTGGTATCATTTCTCTGATAGTAAAAATGCTCTTCCTTATAGGTGCACTGGTCATTGTTGAAGAAACATTTGCAAAGCTGAAGCTTTTCAAAATACTTGATTATCTGGCTATATCATTTTCACTTGCATTACTCTCTATATTCTCCTTTTTCCTATTTGGAGGTATTGCACTATGATTTCTGTTGCAATAGAATTTATAGGTACACTTATAATCCTCACAGCCTTTGAAATGCTCGGGCAAAGTTATATAAAGCCACTTATAAACACTATGGCATTCCAGTCAGTCCTACTTGCAATTTTAATTGCAATACTTGGGTTTCAAAAGGGGTCGCTGGAATTAATTATACTTGCAATTCTGACGCTGGTGGTCAGAGGTTATATCGTTCCACATGTGATGAAGTGGAATATAAGAGGTAATAAGATATGGGATTATAGAGAAATGACAACAGGAGTACCAGCACTGGTTATAACTGGAATATTTCTTACTGTTATTGGTTATGGTTTATATCAGACTGCCTTTTACCCATTATTTAAAATAAGAGGCGGAGCATTGCCCATAATACTCCTGCTCCTTGGCTTCCTTCTCATAATAGCGAGAAAGAATGCTCTGGCACAGATGGTAGGATATATTATGGAGGAGAATGCTCTGCTATACGCTGGAACTCTATTAATCCCTCTTTCCTTTATTCTTGAAGCAGGAATCCTGCTGGATGTGATAGGACTTATACTTCTGGGAGTGATACTGGCTGAGGAAAGAGAATATGGAATACTTGAGATAGAGGAGTTAAGAGGATGATTGGTTTACTGTGGTTTCTGGTTATTTTCCCACTTGGTGGGGTGTTACTCTCCCTATTACCATATCCAAAAGTTAAACAAAACTCGACATTAGTCGCTTCTCTTATAACTACAATTTTATCTATTTACATAATATATAAAGTTCTTAGAGGCGATATTACAGACGGATGGATGTTTGTTGATATATACTCTGCAATAATAATATTGCTGATTTCATGTGTGTATTTCCTTTCATCCGCATATTCTGTGTACTTCCTGAAAACTGTCAAAGATACATTCATAAGTGTTGACTTCTACTATCCACTTCTGAACCTGTTTGCACTTAGCATGCTGTTTACTGCAGTTTCAGCCAATATTGGTCTTATGTGGATTGGACTTGAGACTTCAACAGTCGTAAGTGCACTGTTAATCGTTCTTGAAAAGAAGAAAGCTGGAGCAGAGGCCGCCTGGAGATATGCTATCATAGCATCTGCAGGGATGGGTATTGCTCTGCTTTCAATTATAATTATACAATTTGTAGGAAAAACGCTTATATGGTATAATGTTAAACTTTCACCATTTGCCGCCTCTGTCGCTTTAGCACTCGCACTCGTTGGTTTTGGAACGAAAATAGGTCTGTTTCCAATGCATACGTGGTTACCGGATGCCCATGGGTCTGCTCCTCCCCCTATAAGTGCAATGTTATCAGCAACGTTACTTCCTGTAGCATTATTAACCTACTTCCGTATTTTCTTAATAGCTATTGCAAGCAAAGCATATCATGTTATAGGTTTAACTGCATTCTTCGGAGCTATAACCGCTCTTGTAGCTTCTATTCTAATTATTCAACAGCAGAATTTCAAGAGGATGTTTGCATATTCAACCATGGATGTTATGGGTATAGCAGTCGCAGGGATTGCCTTTGGCGGAAAAGCGGCTGAAGCCTCATTTTTACTTCTAATTGTGCATGCTTTTGCTAAGTCAGGACTGTTTTTTAGCACTGGAAATATAATTGCTGCATATAAAACAAAGAAAATTGAGAATGTTAGAGGTCTACTCAACTCTACACAGCTTACAGGTATAACAATGGTGCTGGGAGCCCTTGCTGTTACAGGAGCTCCTCCCTTTGCATCCTTCATAGCTGAGCTTGTAATCCTGAGCTATTCATTTAAAATGCCTTTGATAACAGCCATGCTTGCAATATCAATATTCACATCTTTTCTTGCTTTAAATTACCATGTAGCGAAAATGAGCTTTGGAGATGCAAAAATAAATAAGATGCCTGTATATGCAGAACTTATTCCTTTCTTATCTGTTGTAATAGCCCTTGTGTTCAGCCTTGGTGTGTGGATATATATAGAGGTGATGTTATGATTATTGAAATAACAGAATCTGAACTGCTTTCCTATGCAAAAAATAAAAAGTACTCACTTACAGCCTGTTTTCCTAAAAAAGATAAGGAGGTCTATGTATGGACAGATTATACCAGCGGTTCTATAGAATTTGTGATGACAGGTTCTCCAGATATTGATATAAATAGAACTCCAAGTCAGACTCTTGGCCTGAGTGGTCAGTTTGCTCTTCCTCCTGAAGCGAATATAGGTGAGATAAGACCTGTGCTTCATGCTCTGTTAGGAAATTACAATGCTTACTGCAAAGAATGTCCTGATGATGTTTTTAAACTTCATTATGGCCCGATATCATCCGGACTGTGGGAATCCGGGGCTTTTCATATTCTCAGTTATGGAGAGAGAATTCTAAATGTTGCTCCTGACCTGGGATACAAACACAGAGCCATAGAGAAAAAAATCTGTGGGATGAATGTAAAAGACGCTCTTCTTCTGATTGAAAGGTTGTGTGGCACATTTTCAGTTGCATATTCCAATGCATTTTGCAGTGCAGTTGAAGAGAACATTCCAGAAAGAGCAGAGGCTATAAGAATAATAGCACTCGAACTTGAAAGAATATACAATCATATTCATGCAATACAGAGGCTGGCAACGGCAGCCTCACAGAGTGTTGCAGCATCTCAATTTTCCGCTCTGGAAGAAGATGTCCTGAGGCTTAATGCAAAGTTCTTCAGACACCGCTACTTATTTGGTCTTAACATCCCCGGCGGTGTAAGAAAGGATATTAACACTAAAGTCCTGCTAGGTAGAATTATAGACATTAAAAGAGAATTTGATAAGCTTGTTGAACTGCTCATAACATCAACTATATTCATAGACAGACTTCATAACACAGCTATTTTGAATGTAGAAGATATTATACGTCTGGATACAATAGGAATACCAGCGAGAGCTTCGGGAGTAGGAAAAGATGTCAGGAGTTTTAATAGTATTTATACAGATACACCTTTCAGAGTTGCAGTTGAAGAATATGGCGATGCTCTTTCAAGGATGATGGTAAGGATAACAGAGATAAGAAATTCAGTAGAGATAATCAAATTCTTTGCAGAAAATCTACCACAAACAGAGCTGAAAACAGATGTTGACGCCAGTGGATTTCTATACGGAAGGTCAGAGGCTCCTCCAGGTGATATTCTGACTGCACTTGAAGTTGAAAATGGAATAATAAAATGGGCTGGAATAAGACCCCCATCTACAATAAACTATCCAGCTTTTGCTGTTGCGATTGAAGGAAATATCTTCACAGATTTTTCTTTTGGTATAGAGAGCTTTGGTCTCAGCTTTGCTGATTCGGACAGGTGATATCATGTGGGTTATAAAAGGACTGCGCAAAGGAATAATTACAACAAAATATCCTGATGAAAAACCAACAAAGGATGAAGTTCCAGAAATAGGCGTACCTGTTCATAGGCATGGAGATATCAAAGCTGCAAGGGGTGTTTGTCCAACAGATGCTATCAGTGAAGCTCTCGACTTTTATAAATGTATATTCTGCCAGAGATGTGAAGATTATGGCTTTGAAATGACAGGAAATGTAGAAATTGCAGAAGTAAATAGAAAGCTGCCATTCTCTGGCTCCGTTCACATATTCCTTGTAGATGCAGGCTCATGTAATGCCTGTAATAGAGAACTTGATATGCTTACCAACCCTTACTATGATTTACATAGACTTGGGTTCTTCTTCACACCAACACCGAGGCATGCAGATATAATGTTTGTTATAGGCAAGGTCACCGACAGAATGGTGGAGCCAATGCTGAAAGCATATGAGGCAATGCCAGAGCCGAAGATTGTTGTTGCTGCCGGCAGCTGTGCTACAAGTGGCGGAATTTTTGGTAATGAAGGAGTGGATAGATATATCAATGTAGACGCGAAAATATCTGGCTGTCCTCCTTCACCGATAGGACTGTTATATGGTCTTCTTAAAACATACAGGAGGAGATAAGCATGGAGATGAATATCTTATATTACATTATAATTCTTTTTATATCAGCTTCAGCATTTGCGGTTTTATCTAAAAAAATTACATATGTTATCTCTGCATTTGGGAGTGCTTGGTTGATATATCTGGCAATTTCAGGAAGTTTGTCAAGCCATGCCTTCCTTCCATACTTCCTGCTTCTATCCTCAATAGTCTGGCTCTCGGCAAGTGTATATTCCATAGGATACGACCATTATGGAAAGAGACTTGCATCAACCTTTGCATTAACCATAGCTTCCATGCTTCTGATACTTGTAAGCAGAGACGCCCTTTCATTCCTTATAGGATGGGAAGGTATGACTATAGCATCTTTTCTAGCAATATCGGCAAGAAAAGATAGTATGAGAGCTGCATATGTATTCCTTGCTTTTGGAGAGCTCAGCACAATACTTTTGATGTTGAGCTTTGCACTGGCACTGGGAACAACTCACAGTATTTTTTTCGCTGCTTGGAAGGGCTCAAATATGTGGAATTTAATATTTTTATTTGCTCTTTTCGGCTTTGCTGTTAAAATGGCTATATTTCCATTTCATATCTGGTTACCCCCAGCCCATTCAACTGCGCCTTCAAACATGTCAGCATTGTTAAGTGCAGTTCTTACTCTTATGGGTGTTTATGGTATAGTCAGAATGCTCAGCATACAGGTGCCATCCATCTGGGTCTCTGCTGTTATGCTCATCCTTGGAGGGATTACTGCTGCAATTGGCTCACTTCACGCTGCAACTTCCGAAAAGGTAAAGGAACTTCCAGCTTACAGTACAATTGAAAATGATGGTATTATATTTGTTTTACTTGGTGCTTACATAATCGCTGTATACCACCATAACTCTGTCCTTTCTGCCTTCACAATGCTTACCGTTCTGTTTTATGCATTTTTCCATAGTATATCCAAAGCCCTGCTCTTCTTCACAGCAGGTATGATTGAAAAGTTCTCTCCAAATATTAATGAGCTTAAAGATGTAAAATTAAGCAATATAAGTATTACTTCAGGCTATATTGCAGCTTTATCACTTGCAGCAATTCCTCCTCTGCCAGGATTTATAGCTGAATGGATGGCTCTCGAAGCTCTTTTCCAGTCTTTTGAGATTCCATCCGTTAAATATAAAATACTTATAGTATCTGTAGGTGCTGTAGTAGCTCTGGCTGCAGGAATTGCAACAATTTCAATGACCAAGATGATTTCTTACGGTTTTAAAAGGTCAACCGGAAGGAAAATAAGCATGGTAGATGTCGGAATGCTAATCCTTCTCTCAGTAATCCTTATAATTTCTCTATTTCCACAGAGTCTGATAGATTTTGTTTCACAGCCAGTTTACAGTTTAACTGGTGTTAACCCAGCAGTTAATTTAATTGGAGGCGCTCTGGCAATTCCAAAGGGTTTCTTGATTCTATCAGGAGAAAAGTTTGGAGGAATGTCTCCGACCTTCGTTTTTGTCTTCCTTATTGTTCTCGTCTCCTTGATATATGGGATTTCAAAGAGAAAGATAAGGTATACTGAAGCTTGGGCAGGTGGTGGAGAAGGCGGCAACTATAATTCACTATCCTATTCAATGATCCTGAGGTATACACTGAAGGGATTCTACAGGACAAAGGAGGAAGGATGCAGAGTTATATGGGGTGATATATTTGAAAAGGGATATGTGGTAACAGCAAAGAGCATAAGATATGCCTCCAACATATTTAGATTGTATCTTATGAACGGAAACATAGGAGTATATATTTTGTATATAGTCACTGCAATGTTTCTCACAATATTATATGTTACAGGAGGCTTTCCATATGTTCACTAAGATTCTTCTGGCATTTGATGGCTCGGATGGGTCATACAAAGCACTGAAAACAGCCATAGAGCTGGCAAAGCAGCATAACTCTATGCTTTGTATTATAACAGTTGCCCTGATTCCCGAATTTGCCGAAGTAAGAAATGGTTATAATGAAGAGAAGGAAAAGGCTGAGAAATATTATTCACGGTTTTTAAAGTATGCCAGTGAAATAGCTGAAAAAAGCGGAATAAAACCAGTGACTTACTTTGAATTTGGAAAACCTACTGAAAAAATAGTGAAAAAGGCAAACGAGATTAATGCAGACCTGATAGTTCTTGGTGTAAGCACAGAGCACCCCCTTAAGAGGAGATTCCTGGGAGGTACAGGAGACCCTGTAGTTGACTATGCAAGCTGTTCTGTTCTGGTTGTGAAATAAACCCTCTTTTAAATATGCGGGGGATGGGATTCGAACCCACGTAGGCACTTAGCCAGCAGATCTTAAGTCTGCCCCCTTTGGCCGCTCGGGTACCCCCGCTCGCTTATGCTTGGGAGGTTAAAGGATTATTTACGCCAGATTTGGAACTAATATGAGAGGAATGAAGCCTTTCTCTCTTGTCATATCTAAAAAAAGACAATAGTTCATCCCTGTCTCTCACAAGGCATGCTACCCATTTTAATAGGTTGTGATTGACGTTCACCGTCAATTTGAATATAAGCAATTCCCATATGTTAATTTTCATAGATTAACATATAAAAGTTTTCATAAATCCCTATAAAAATCAGGGGGTTACTTCCATTACTTTCTCAAGTGATGAAGTGAAAAGATAAGCTTTCTGCCAAACTTTTTTCGATATATCTGAATTCCTTGTCTGTCAAGATTTAACACAATAGCGACTATATGTCTAGAAGAATCTTCCAATTGCATCTGTATATAAATTATCCCATCAAATATATATTTAATCCCTTTTAACACCATATCAATAATCAATAATAACATTATATATAATAATTGCTATTATATTCATATAAGAAGTATATATTCATCAGAAAAAAGGTATCAAATATAAAACAAGAGATTTACATTGAAAAAGAACTAAATTTTGAGAAATGCTTTAAGCTCAAAGTAAAATAATTAAAATCGCCCGGAGACTTTTTACCAGAGAGGGGTATTTTAACACTTCCATTCAGAACATCTCACGGGAGGCTGGACTGAGCATAGAGGCAATATATCACTATTTTGATTGAAAAGAAGATATTACAGAGTACCTCTATAACGATACTTTACAGTTTCTCATGAGAAACCTGAAAGAGGCACTTGTCGATGAGAAATATGCTAAAGAGATATTCATGAGGATTATTGAAGTATTTTACAGACATACCGATGAGTTTCCAGATATTATGGAATATGCCCTGTATGTAAAGCACAGAGAAATCATGAGAAACAACCGCAATTTTAATGGGGCTTCCAATCAGGCTTATAACTCTGAAGTTGGGTGGCGTTATTCGGGATAGTCTTTTCAATCATGTCGGTGAAACTCTTGATTCCTGCTGGAGGGTGCTAAGAAGATAGTTTCAAGTTTCTTTTAACAAGTTATTTAAATATTACAATACTGTAGAACGAATGTTCGTTCTATATGTGGTGAAGATGTTGATAAAGTTATTGAAAACAAAACAGGATATGAAAAAACTTGAACATGGAAAAGTGCTCAAGGTAATAGCAACAGACAAAGGTTCAAAAAAAGATATTCTAGCGTGGGTTAAGCATAGTAGAAATGAGCTTTTAGGTATGGATGAAGAGGGCAGTAAGTTTATTTATCTGATTGAGACAAGAGTGTATCTATGAATAAAGTTATCGTTTTTTCGGATTACTCCTGCCCATTCTGCTATCTGAGCAAAAAGGCACTGGACATGCTGGTGGAGAAGCACGACATTAAGCTTGAGTGGATAGGATACGAGATTCATCCGAAAATACCTGAAGGAGGCATGACATTTCCTGAGATGGGTTTTGACGAGGATTACATAGATGTCATTGCAAGCGAGATAAAAAAATATGCACTCCAACTCGATGTGGAAATAAATATTCCAGAAAGGTTCAGCAACTCACATCTTGCCCTCCTTCTCACAGAGCTTGCAAGTGACAGAGGTGTATTCAAAGAGTTCAACGACAGAGTTTATCAGGACTACTGGGTCAGGGAGATTGATATAAGTGATAGTACAAGACTCTATAGGTATCTGGAAGAACTTGGAATATCCAGAAGCGAAATTGATGTTTTTCTCAAAACCACTGCCAGAGAGAGATTTGAGGGAAATTTGAAACTTGTAGAGTCTTACGGAGTTTCTGCTGTTCCCAATTTCATTATAAATGGCAAACAGCTCAGGGGGCTTCAGACCTATGAAGATTTGATAAAGGTTATGTAGATTTCTAACCTTAAACAGGCAAAACAACAGATAAATGCTAGAAGACAGGCGTTGGCTTTGTCTGCTTCTATAAAAGTCATGTAGATGATGTTTTTGTAATCGCAGGTGGAACAACTTAAAGTAGGAGTAAACCCTACGAATTGATTCAAACTAGACGTAATAACAGAAGATTAGAAACTAATAGGAAAGGGTTCAAACCTACCATAAGAAGACAAAGGTATAAGTTATACGGTTTTTCATTGCCTCTATTGCCTGTTCATATATTTACCATAAGAAGATAAAGATATAAGTTATACCCTAATGACCACGTGAAATATCCAAAAACTCTATATAAAGTCAAAGGAGCGCATAGTTATGGGAAATATGTAATATTGGTAGAGAACCTTATAAGTTCTTGAAATTTAATTATGAAAATCTTTCCATGAGGTTTAGCAGATGAAACGATCATATGGCTTTTCAGTAAAAACGCTCCTTCTTACAGGATTTGCATTAATTGCATTTGCTGCAAATTCTGTATTGGGTCGGTTAGCACTAGGTGAAAAAACGATTGACGCTTCTGGTTTTACTGTTATACGTTTGTTATCTGGTGCAATTGTTCTTTTAGCAATTTTAAAAATCAGCAGCAACAAAAGTACTTCTCCCACCAAAGGTAGCTGGTCTGCTAGTTTAATGCTATTTATTTATGCAGTTGCATTTTCTTTTGCCTATGTTACGTTGGACACAGGCACCGGCGCACTAATTTTGTTTGGTTCAGTACAGATAACAATGATACTACTGTCTTTAATTTCTGGAAATCGATTACATATAACAGAATGGGGAGGTGTATCACTTGCATTCATTGGGTTTGTATACTTGATGTTACCTGGCGTAACTACACCCTCAATCATGGGCTTTGTTCTTATGACAATAGCTGGAATTGCTTGGGGTATTTATACCCTTAAGGGGCGGGCATCAGCGAACCCATTAATGGATACAACGTATAATTTTTTACGTACTATTCCACTTATTATCATTTTGACAATCGTTACTTTCCATGATATTCACCTTTCTGCTGATGGGATATTATTGGCCGTATTGTCAGGTGGCATAGCATCTGGAATAGGTTACACAATATGGTACATCGCGCTTGGTGGGCTTTCTATCACCAAGGCTGCTGTGGTTCAATTGTTAGTTCCTGTAATCGCAGCCTTAGGAGGCGTGATATTTGTTTCTGAGCCAATCACTTCCCGCCTAACAATCTCAGCCACAATGGTACTTGGTGGTATTCTAATGGTAGTTTTAGGCAGGTATTATTTTGTCCAGCGATTCGCAGTCAAATAAATAGCTTTGTTGGTGATAAACCATCACAGGCTCGTTACATCATGAAAATCACCCTCCTGAAAATGTAGATATAGTCCAGAGATTAACCCAGAAAACGGGCTTTAAGGTAATGGCTGTGCATAACATTCAGGCTCATGCGTCATCAGTTAAGCGTTTTGAAGAGGGAATATTTCAAAACCACAGGCGTTTTGTATGGTTACCGTGGCATTTGATTGGACTACAATACAGTCCTAGAACTTATCGTCGCCTTGTAAGAAACCTCATGCAAACAGAATCCGTCTTTGGGACTACAGGAAAACCTTAATCGATGACCAATGAATAAGCTTTTGGCTTTTACCATGGCTGGCTTTATCTGAACAGATGCCTACCTTTGTTATGAGAGCAGATTAACTACTCAAGAATCTCTACAACTTCAATTGTAAAAATTAGAGTTTTTCCTGTAAGTGGATGGTTAAAATTTAGGGTTACTTCGTCTTCTTTAATCTCATGTACCACTCCTACACCCATATCTGTTTCGAGTAGCATACCAATCTCAGGCTCTATATCAGCATCTTTGAAGACTTCCATTTTAATAGTGTTAAAGAGTTCCTGTATCTCATGACCATAGCCTTCTTCAGGAGGAATTGTAACTTCTTTTTTTTCTCCAGCTTTCATGTCCACAAGTGCCTTTTCAAAGCCTGGGATAAGCTGACCGGAACCCAGTTTGACTTCCAGTGGTTCATAATCTCGAGATGGATTATAGATGCCAGCTTCCTTTGCAATTTCCTCAATAGAAGAATCGAAAACCTCTCCATTTTTAAGCTTCCCAGTATAATGCACCGTCAATGTAATTACATTCTCATCTATTTCTTCAGACATTTTACACACCTATTAGAACTTATACGGCATTGGGACAAAATCATTAGTTAGTCTTTGACTATAATGACATAGGCTCTTCTTCCTCTGTATTTTTTTGGGGCGTCGATCTTTGCTGAGTTGCCGAATGGCGTTATTTCCTTTTCATATATGAGTTCGACCTTCTCTTTTATTGTGAAGTCTCCCTTTTTCACATGGATTCTTCTCATACGTTAGTATATCTATGGATATACTTATATACTTTGCGGTCTTAATAATATCCCATGGGGATCACAACGCGAATAGCACGGCAGATGGTTGAGGTTCTGGAGGAGATAAAAGATGAGTTCCCTGAGGATGAGAAAACAAGATACCCCTTCGCTGAGTGGGAACGTAAGAGAAGGAAGGTGAAGGAGAGGCTGCAGGAACTGCCCCAGTATGTTTTGAAAAGGCTGCCGAGATGATTACGTTTGAAGAGAAAGGCCCTGGCAGGCCTAGACGTCTCGAGATTGTCCAGCGAACCATGCTCTTCCTCTTCACGAGACTGATGAATAAGAGTAACTGCTTCTGCTCCAAGATGAGGGGGTATCGGGTAACTTCTCAGGCGACGGCACCGGCTACTCCCTAGCCATTGAGAAGCACTAGAGGAGCAACCCCAAGAAGAAGAGCAAGGACTACGACTATGTGTTCAGGATGATTGACATAGAAACCGGGATGTACGTGGGGTTCGGCTACTCGAAGAAGTCCGAGATGGAAGCCTTCAACAAGGCCATGCAGATGCTTGAAAAGTTCGGGATTGTCATTGACTCCATCTCATTAGACAAGTACTACAGCTCCCGAAAGGTTCTGAAGCTGTTCGACAAAAGGGTGGCTGTCTACGTTATCCCTAAGAAGAACATCGCAAAACTGGGCTTTGAGTGGATAAGAATTATCAGGAGGATTATGAAAAGCCCAAAGGAGTTCCTGAAACGCTACTTCATGAGGAACCTGAGCGAAGCAGGCTTCTCAGCAGACAAGAGAAGGTTCGGATGGATGATACGCCAGAGAAAAGAAGACCGGCAGGAGATGGCAATGCTCTCCATAGCCCTCCTGCACAACATATTCACCGTGAGAGTGAAGCCTAGATGAGTTTTGTCCCAATGCCGAACTTATACATAGGCTTTATATACTTCTCTCACATGGCTATTGGCATTTGAGTTATGAGACCGCTTATGAGTATTGGATTGGTATAGGGAGCACATATACAATATGTTTGATATAATTCCCACCTTATTGGAGCCATTACAACATATTTTGTAATGTTATATATACAGGCTTGAATGATAAAAAATATAATAGGTCAATTACATATGGCTAAAGCACATAGGCTTGTCTCGTGAGAGACAGAGGTAACGTGTTGTAGGGGCATTGTGAAATATGCAGAAGTTAGTGGTAGAGTTTCAGAACACATCAGGGGACGTTCCTCAAGTCCCCTGCTCTGTAAGTTGGGTATTAAACAGAGAGGAACTCAGTGTGTCCCAGACAATACTGGCCAATAACATCTCCGAATATGACCTTCACTCTGGCAAGAGTGGACAGGACTTGAAAGTCCCTGTCATAAACATGCAAAACCAACTGATACTTAATAATGATAGGGATAATGAGCAGGTTGACATACCTGCTGGTTTAAATCGGATTAAAATTTATTTTTCTTATACAATTTTAAAAGAGGTGAAAAGGGCAATTCCTTCACAAATTGAAATGGGTGGTATCCTTGCCCAAACATGATGAAGAAAAAGATTGATAACACTTCAAAGTTCCATGTGAAAATCGGAGGAATGTCCTGTTCATTTTGTGTAGAAACTATTAAGAAAGCGTATCGCAAACAGGCAGGAGTTAAAAGTGTGAATGTCAGCATTTCACATGAAGAAGCGTTGATTATTTATGACCCATCAGTAGTTACTAGAGGTGAGATAGAAAAAACTTTAATTGACCTTGGTTTTAGTGTTCGTGACCCTAGAAAGGTAAAGGCATTTGAAGAACAGGAAAAAGAATTACATCTTGCTAAAAAATATTTGACTGTAGCTGCCATATTGACATTTGTTTCTCTCTTATTTATGATTCTTATGTGGTCAGGCATAAGGTTATGGTGGTTCAGGTGGCTGATGCTTGTTTTAGCGCTTGTAACAATGTTTGGACCTGGCTGGCATATCAAGAAAAAAGCATGGCAGTCGTTGAAAAGAGGTATTCTTAACCAGCATAATTTACTGGAATTTGTAGCATTTTCAGGACTAACTGGAGGTTTCATTGGGTTTTTTATACCGAATTTCTCCAGTGCAGATTTTTTTGCAGTTTCAATATTTGTAACGAGTTATCATATTTTGAGTGAATGGTCCAGTATGCTTGTCAGAACTCGGGCTTCTAAGGCTGTGCAAAAATTGATAGATTTGCAGCCTAAAAATGCTATTGTTATTCAAAATGGAAGAGAAGTTATTAAAGATATAGATGAATTGAAAACAGGTGATATTGTACGGGTAAAACCGGGAGAAATAATACCTGTAGATGGAATTGTCATAGATGGAAGCAGCGCGGTAGATGAATCTATTATAACTGGGGAATCATTACCTGTAGAGAAGAAAAAAGAAGATGAAGTTGTTGGCGGTTCAATTAATCAGTCTGGTTCAATAGATATTGAAGTAAATAAAATTGGAGAAGAAACATTTTTACAGCGGGTTATTAAAAATGTAGAAGAATCACGTGCATTAAAGCCAGGGATATTGATAATTGTTGACAAAGTGCTTAAATATTATATTCCTGTTGTGCTTATTTTTTCAGCAGGCGCTTTTATCTTCTGGACGGTAATCAGTTATCTACTATACGGGTTATTTGATATTAACAGAGCTGTATTTGCTGCCCTTTCAGTTCTTGTTATGGGTTATCCATGTGCGCTGGGAATGGCAATGCCTCTGGCTTTGATAACGGGTGGAGGAAAAGCTGCTGAAAATGGAATACTTATGCGTTCAGGAGAAGCTTTTCAAATATTTCCTAAGGTTAGAGTGATAGTACTTGATAAGACAGGAACAATTACAAAAGGAAAACCTGAAGTTGTAGAGGTTGTAAGTTATAATTACAATAAAAAAACAGTTTTGTCCCTGATAGCTTCAGCTGAAATGCTGAGTGAACATCCACTTGCAAGGGCTATTGTAAATTATGTTGAGAAACATAAAATAAGTTATAAAAAACCTGAAGGTTTTGAATCTTTTTCAGGTAGAGGAGTGAAGGCAGGAGCTAATAATGATGATATTATTGCAGGAAAACTTTCTTTTCTTAAAGAAGAAGGCATAGAGATAGATGAACAACAATTTAGCAGAATGGAGGAATTGTCAAAGAAGGGTAACAGTGTAATTGGTGTTGGAGTGGCAAAAAAACTTATAGGTATAATCGGGCTGGCTGATACCATTAAAGAAGATGCTTTAAATACAATTAAAGAGATTAAGATGAACAATATAGAACCTGTTATGATTACTGGCGATAATAAGAATACTGCTAAGTCAATAGCCAAACAGGTTGGCATAGAAAGGTTGTATGCTGGGGTTTTACCTGAAGAAAAGGCAGAAAAGATAAGGGAGTTACAGAGAGATGGAACAAAGGTAGCAATGGTGGGTGATGGGGTGAATGACGCACCTGCTCTGATGCAGGCTGATGTGGGAATCGCCATAGGAACAGGGGCGGATATAACAATAGAGTCAAGTGATATTATTATACCTGGATATCAAATGAGAAAGATAATGATATCTCGGGGGATTGCTAAGGAGAGTTATGCAAAAACAAAGCAAAACCTGGTACTAGCGTTTTTATTCAATGGTATAGGAGTGCCTGCTGCCACAACAGGTCTTGTTAATCCTGTATGGGCAATGGTTGCAATGATAGCTTCTATCAGTACAATATTGCTTAATAGCTTTGGCATACATATTCTACCCCATGGTAGATACAGATTAACTTCAAAACAGAAAAAATTCTAGGCTTTAATTCCGGGCATGACCTGTGAGGGATGTAAAGAAACTATTCTGAGAGCGCTTCAACACACAGGTGATATCTTTAATCCGGAAGCGGATTTGTCAGGTAAAACAGTCTCATTTGACTGTCAATCACCACCCATTAAAATGGGTGGTCTCATTGCCAAGATTATTATGAGTCGAAAAATTCATTGATAAAGCTTTACTGGAGCACCTCATCCATGCTTCCCGAGCGGTAGCCTTTAAGGTCCAGGGTTATATAACTGAAGCCAAGAGCTTCAAGCTGTTCTGAAATCTCTCTTCCAAATCCTGCTGCCCTTGAAATTTCATTTTCTGGCAACTCAATTCTTGCTATATTTCCGTGAGACCTCACCCTCACCTGTGTAAAGCCCAGACTTAGAAGGAAGTCTTCTGCTTTTTCCACTGCTCTAAGCCTGTCTCTTGTTATAATTTCACCATAAGGAATTCTTGAGGCTAAACATGCCTGAGAAGGTTTCTGCTCTACTCTGAGATTGAAATACGCTGCTATCTCCCTGACATCTTTCTTGGTGAAGCCCAGTTCCAGAAAGGGGCTCTTTATGCCCTGCTCTTTTAGAGCTTTCAATCCTGGTCTATGCTCTTTAAGGTCAGAGGCATTTGCTCCGTCAACGATAGTTGAGAAGCCACGGGCTTCAGCTATTCTCTTCAGAGCTTCAGCCAGTCCGCTCCTGCAGAAGTAGCATCTTTCAGGAGGATTTTCGACGAATCTACTATCCTCAAGTTCGTCCTCCTTTATGATATCATGGGATATTCCTATCTCTCTGGCAAGTTTGATAGCATCTTCCAGTTCTCTTCTAGGCATAGTAGAAGAGTCAGCAGTTATTGCGAGAGCATTTATTCCGAGTGTTTTTTTGGCTACTGCTGCTAGAACACTGGAATCAACACCGCCTGAAAAGGCCACTATCACCTTACCTTCTTTCATGAACCATTCTGAAAGAAGTGAGGCTTTATCTTTCGATGGCATGGTTTAATTGATAGGGATAACCTCAAAAATAAAAAAGATAGAATAGGAGAGAATTATATACTTAAAACACTGCTTTCGACAGCCTTCTCTGTCAGGTCGTAGATACCTAACATCTCTGCGCCTTCCACTAAGTCTTCTGTCATTCCTCTTGCCTCGACACAGGATTTAGATTAGAATGGGAACTTCGAGGGTTTGAAGTATCTCAAGAAGCTCTGGGAATGGAGTCAGGCCAACACCCTCTCTGGCAAGGATTACGATATTATGAGCGGGAAAGCCCACCATCATAATTCCACACCGTAGCCATTCTTCTTTGCAGCTTTGGCAGCCAGAAATGCCAATGTTGCCATGTTTGGGTCATCTGCACCATGGATTGCGACAATGAAAAGTTTTCCCACCATATCACACTAGATGTGTTGAACTATCTCGAACTTTTAATATTAACAAAGGTAAACTTTTTAATTAAGGCATGAAGAAGAAGGAACTTGAGATAATTCTTGAAAAGCTGGATGGTTTCAGGACTCCTAATATAAAACTGGAGCAGTATACAACTCCGGCAACTGTTGCTGCAGAACTTTTGAATATAGCATCTCTCAGGAAAGATATTTATAATAAGGTCATCTATGACTTAGGTTGTGGCTCTGGGATTCTTGGCATAGGAGCTGCTCTTCTTGGAGCAAGGAAGGTTGTTCTTGTTGATATAGATGAAGAGGCTATAAACATTGCTGAAGAAAATGCTGAAAAGTTTTCTCTTGGCAATATTGTATTTAACAATTCGGATATAAGAAAGATTACAGGCAAGGCTGATATAGTGCTTCAGAATCCTCCCTTTGGAGTTCACTGGCGGAGGGCTGACAGAGCCTTTCTCGAAAAAGCTTTAGAAATTGCAGATGTGGTTTATTCCATGCACAAAAGAGAAACGAGAGATTTTATTATAAAGTTTGTTAAAGGTTTAAGGGCAAGTGAACTGGAAATACTTCCTGTGAGCTTCATATTGCCCAGAAGCTATAAGTTCCATGAAAAAGATAGAAAAACAATTCTTGTAGATATATATAGAATAAGGAGGAATTAGAATGGAAAGTGATGACTTTGTTCTTCCTGGAACAGAGCTTGGATTTGCGGAGGAGTTCATGCCAGGGAAAGGGACATATGAGGACGATGGAATGGTCTATTCTGCTATGACTGGAACTCTTAAAATTGACATGAAAGAAAGAAAGATAATTGTTGAGCCACGGACAAATATCATTCCTGAACCAAAGGTGGGGGATATAGTTATAGGCAAGATTCTGGATGTAAAACAGCAGTTTGCTGTGGTTAGAGTCATAAGGCTCTTGGGCAATCCGAGAGAGCTGCCAGATACAATAGGTACAATTCATATTTCCAGAGCAAAGTCGAGCTATGTTCAGGACATAAGCATGGAGTTTTCAGGAGGAGATATTGTCAAGGCCAAGGTTGTCGACATAAAAAGGCATCCTATATCTCTAGGTACGGTTGAAAAAGACCTTGGAATAATTAAGGCTTATTGTTCCAAGTGCAATATAGCTTTGGAGCTTGAAAATGGTAAGCTAAAATGTCCAAACTGCTCCTCTATTGAAAGCAGGAAGTGCAGCTCTGATTATGGTAATGGAAATGTCTAGGTGGTAAGAAATGCAGATAAGAGTTATTAAAGAGGCCAATGAAGAACTTGAATTTGAGCTCGCAGGTGAAGACCATACCTTCTGTAATATACTTACTGACAGGTTGACTGTCAATAAAGATGTAGTTTTTGCGTACAGGATTGAGCATCCTCTTATAAGCTCGCCTGTGGTATACATTAAGGTTAAAGAAGGAATCGAGGTTCCCCAGCAGCAGGAAAAAATTGTGGAGCTCGATGACGTTCTGGGGATAGGTGCCAAGAGGAAGGAGCAGCTTATTGCTTCAGGAATAAAGTATGCCAATGACCTTCTGAAAGCTGATATTGAAGAGCTATCAAAAAGCTCAGAAATACCTGAGAAAACCCTCGAGAGGATGATAAAAGAGGCTGAGAGGCTGGACTATGGTAGACTTACGGCAGCACGGTATGTGTTCATGGAGTCTCTTAAGAAGATAAAGCATGATTACATCCAGCTCAAAGAGAAATTTTCATTATTGAATTGAAATGGCAGAAGTAAATTTGAATTTTGACATAAATGTAAATCTTTCCAGTATTGGTGATAGTCTGGCAAATTTCATATATTCTCTTGCCTTATCCAATACTCTTTCAAAGCCTGTAGGTAAAAAGCTCTCTAACAGAGTTCTGGCAAGGGCTCTGAAAGAGGCAGGGCTCAGGGATAGAGCAGGCACAAGGCACAGCTATCATACCCTTGGGAATTTTGCAGAGCATATGATTTTCTATGGCTGGGCAAGGGATAAGATTACAATTGAAGAATGTGTTGAAATTCTTGAAGCAAGGCTGGGGGATGGAAGTGAGGAAACTGAAGTTAATGCTTTTGCAGAGCTTTTGAGAGAGATAGCATGTCGGAAATAGCAAATCTTGTTAATAATTGCGATGTGAAGAGACTTCGTGATATTCGCATAGGTGTTTAAAATGAAATGCCTGTGTAAATGCAATGGTTATGAAGCTCCAGCTCTAACTGTCGATGCAGTTATTAAAATGAATGAGAAAATTCTTCTAGTCAGGCGACGTAGGGAGCCTTTCAAGGGCTTCTGGGCATTGCCGGGTGGTTTTGTCGAGTGCGGTGAAACTGTTGAAAAAGCTGTGGTAAGGGAGATTGAAGAGGAGACCGGTTTAAAAATGATTGTTAAGGATATTCTGGGAATCTACTCTGAGCCATGTAGAGACCCGAGAGGTCATGTTGTGAGTATCTGCTTTCTGGGTTCTGCAGAAGGAGTCCCAATAGGTGGAGATGATGCAAGTGAAGCTAAGTTCTTCAATATTTCGGAAATTGATAGCTTAAAACTTGCATTTGACCATAGTAATATCCTTAAAGACTATATAAAATTAAGAGGGTGGAAGAATGGTAATTTTTTGCGAAAAGTGTAAGAATCTGATGCTCCCTAAGGGTAATGTCCTTGTTTGTACCACCTGTGGTCAGGAGAAGCCCATCGAGAATGAAAGTGAATATAAGATAAAGAGAAAGGAAAAGAAAAGAGATAGGTTGCTCCTTCTTGAAGAAGAAGATGTTCATACTATGCCAAGGATAAAATCTGAGTGTCCAAAGTGTGGTAATATGGAGGCTGAATGGTGGCTTGTACAGACAAGAAAGGCTGATGAGAGCGAGACAAGATTCTTCAGATGTACTAAGTGCAAATATACGTGGAGGGAATATCAGTAATATCTGGGGTTTATAGAATCATGCATAAAAAACTCTTGCCTTCTCGGCCATCTCTTCGGCAAGCCTCTCAACTTCAATTTCATTTTCTGCTTTCTCAGCCCTTTCAGGTGTAGCACTTGTGGATGGTTTTAAAGGAGGGCCAAGGCAGCAGTTGGCAGGCATTATTGAAATCTCATAGGTACCTATCTTTCTGGCAATTTTTATAATCTCATTTTTATCCATACCTATGAGCGGCCTTAAGACAGGTATTGAAATTGCTTTTGAAATTGTAGCCAGATTGTCAAGGGTTTGAGAAGCTACCTGCCCCAGGCTTTCACCTGTAACAATGGCCTTTGCTCTTTCCTTTTCAGCAATAATCTCAGCTGTTCTATACATCATCCGTTTGCATAGAACACAACCCAAAGCAGAGTCTTTAACTTTGATAAGCTCCATCAGTACTTCTCCATAGGGAACAAAATAAGTTTTTAAATCTTCTCCTACCAATCCTGAAAGAACCTTTATAGTATCCAAAGCTCTGTCTTCAGTTCTTTTATCTACAAGGGGTGAAGGGTTCATAAAAACGCAAATTGGTTTTATTCCTCTGCGCATTGCCATGTAAGTCGATACTGGAGAGTCTATACCTCCGCTTACAAGTGATATAGCTTTTCCCTGTGTGCCATATGGGAGTCCTCCTGCACCACTAATAATTTCGTCAAAGATATAGGCTTTATCTTCTCTTATTTCAACATGAATTTCTACATCAGGATTTGTTAGATTAACCTTTGCGTTTGTTTCCCTGACGACCTCAGCTCCAGCTATTCTTGCAACTTCAATACTTGAATAGCTGTGATTTCCATTTCTTCTGACCCTTAGGGCAAAGCTTTCATCACCAGAAATCCTGGTTCTGGCATACTCTAATATTTTACCTATCAGATTTTCCAGTTCTGAATCAACTTGCACAGCAAGAGATGTCGAGGCAACACCAAAAACCTTTGCAGCTTTTTCTGTATCATCTCTGCTATCAGAATGAACAAAAATTCTTCCGTACTCTTTTGTAATTCTCACATCACCGAGAACTCTCTTTAAATGCTGGATTAAGGCTTTTTCCATTCTTGCCCTGACAGGTTTTGATTTCAGCCCTATCTCATCATATCTTATGATAATAACCATAGCCTTTATTTAAAAGTCAACGTTTAAAAAGTGAGGGGAAGGAGTGGTTATCTACTTTCTCTCACTGCCCTTCTGTAGTTCTTCAAGCACACGGGACAGCAGAAATAGCGCTCCACATTGTGGTGCTTGAAAATTATTGGAGTATTTGTTGTGCTTCCGCAGTAATCACAGGTATACTCTGCTTTTAGCACAGGTTCGGCCTCTTCAGACTTTAGATTTTCAAGAGCAATTTCAACAATTATATCTCCTGAAAATTCATTTAGTTTATCTGCAAGTTCAACTGCTTCTTTCATACCTCCCACAACAGCCTTCATCAGAAGGGGTTTCTCACCTGTAACCCTATAAATCTCTACTATCTCGTCAATCTCTAGGATATTCTTATTTAAAGATGATGCCATAATAAAAAGAGTTATATTCTCTTTTAAAGCTTCTCTTCCAATCTGAACAGTAAATTTTTTTATAATTCCGTTATTGATAAGCTTTCCAATTCTAGATTTAACAGTAGGTCTGCTCAGGTTCAGAAGCTCAGCTATTCTCTTATGGCTTATTCTTGAATCATCCTCTAGAAGTTTCAGAATTCTAATATCAGTGCTATCAAGTCTCAAAGTATTCACCTCTAGTTTTCCATTTTGTAAATAATAAGATATATATTCTTTTCCTATGAGATATAAAGACATGCAAAAAATAAAGCTGCCTATAATAGGAATGCACTGTGCAAGCTGTGTTGTAACAATAGAAAAGGCTCTTAAAAGAACTCCGGGAATACAAAAGGCTAAAGTTAATCTTGGCGCTGAAGCCGCCTATGTTGAGTTTGATCCAGAGAAAGTAACTCTTGAAGATATTATTGCGAAGATACGTGAGGTTGGTTACAGTGTAGCCATAGAAAAGTTGAGACTTAAGGTTTCAGAGCTGAGAGACGTAAATCAGGCAAAAACTCTTGAGACTTCAGTTTCCAAGGTTCCGGGGGTTATCAATACCTCGGCAAATATTACTACTCAGCGTCTCTTTGTTGAATTCCTGCAGGATATCGATATTGAAGAAATAAAGAGAAAGGTGGGAGAGGCCGGTTTTGATATTATTGAGGAAGATGTTGAGAAGGTAGAAAGAGGAAAGGAAACAGAGAAGAAAAAAAGAAATCTTCTGATTGCCGCGATTCTCTCAATACCTATTGTGATTGGAAGTTATGGGTATCTTTTCCATCTTCCTGAAATATTTTCTTCTGATTATCTCCTCTTTATCCTCACAACACCTGTGCTCTTCTATGCAGGAAGAGAGTTTTTCTGGGGTAGCTACGGTGCCCTTAAGAACAGAACGGCAAATATGGATGTTCTTGTGGCTCTCGGCTCAGGTTCTGCCTATCTATACTCTACGCTTGTAACATTTTTTCATGGAGCATTCCCAGGGGTTGTGTACTTCGATAGTGCAGGTTTAATAGTTACATTTATTCTAATGGGGCGTTATCTTGAGGCAAAGGCAAAGTCAAAAACCAGTGAGGCAATCAAAAAGCTTGTTGGACTTCAGACAAAGACTGCTAGGGTGTTTAAAGATGGTAAAGAAGTTGAAGTGCCCATAGAGAAGGTTGTATCTGGTGATATTGTTGTTATTAGACCTGGAGAGAGTATTCCTGTTGATGGTGTTGTTGTGGAAGGACA
>VAOZ01206317.1_pt1 | contig 22574 bp, 22 predicted proteins | sample 3394041 | NCBI WGS metagenome assembly VAOZ01 (sample SAMN08290431, study PRJNA428436) | hydrothermal vent metagenome | isolation source: Deep-sea hydrothermal vent chimney | place: Indian Ocean: Southwest Indian Ridge
AGTCATGCCACATTTTGGACAATTTCCAGGATGATTTTGATGAATCTCTGGATGCATGGGGCAAGTATAAAAAGTATTGCCTATCTCACATGAATCGTCTGTATAATAAGTATTTTTTTTAGTTTTATTTTCCATAACAGATCTCCTATAATTGTTTTAAATTTGCTTTTTTTCTTTTATAATCTTCTTCACTAATCTCACCATTTGCATATTTTTTATCTAATATTTCACTTGCTGACTCTTTATCATGTTTACTTATATTACTAAAAAAGTAAAAGAGTACTACAAAAAATAAAAGCGGCATAATCCACCAAAATCCCATTCCAAAAAATCCCCATTCATGCATAACAGACTCCTTTTACCAAGAATTCATAAGTACACGAATTTTGTTAAAAATTTCCTGCATATGTTTTTTGAGTTCACCATTAATATTGGTTGCTTTTAAAATATCTTCTATACCGATAGTAGCTAGAACCGTGACGCCATTTTCATAATATATAGAAAGCCTACATGGTAAATAAACTGAAATTTCAGGAAGTGTATTTAATGCAGAATATGCTGCGGTTGGATTGCAAAGCTCAAAAACGGTAATATCATGCGTAATATCAAAACCTTTTTCTTTGAGTATTTTTTTAAACTCATAACTTCCAAGTATTCCAAAACCAAAAAGCTTTGCTTTTTCTTTAAGTTGTGCCTTTACTGTTTCAAGTGGATATGCTATTTGTATTTTATAAATCATAATAAATCCTTTATTTCTTTATCCTACAACAGTATAGTAAAAGTTTGTGATTAATCTGTGAGTATTTAATTTGAATCTATCTTATTTTTTATTATAATATAGCCATACTAAAATATAGGAGTTATTATGAGTATTACTGAAGAATTAATTAATAGGAGTGGTGATAAATGTGAACTTTGCTCAAGTACGCAAAATTTATCGCCTTTAGAAATTTATCCATCGGATGGTTCGTTAAATAGGGCAATTTATATATGCTCTACATGCAAAGAACAGATAGAAGATAATAACAAAATAGATGAAAACCATTGGAATTGTTTACATGACAGCATGTGGAGCGAAACTCCAGCGGTTGTAGTCATATCTTATAGAATGTTAAAAAAATTAGGTTGGCAAGACCAGCTTGACATGCTTTATCTTGATGATGATATTAAAAAGTGGGCAGATGATGAGCCAGCAGATACTATACAAGTAAAAGATGCACATGGTAATGCCCTAATTAGTGGAGATAGCGTAACGATTTTAAAAGATTTAGAGGTAAAGGGTGCTGGTTTTACAGCCAAAAGAGGTACTATTGTAAAAAATATAATATCAACTCCTGATGTTGAGGGACATGTTAGCGGTCGTGTTAATGGTACTAAAATATATCTAAAAACAGAATTTCTAAAAAAAATATAAATGAAATCCTTATTGGCAACCTACACATTCCATTGATCTATCCTCTATGTCTTCTGTGCTCTTTGGAGATTGAGAGCGGAGATAATAGGTAGATTTTATTCCCAATTTCCATGCTAGCATATAGATATCATTTAAATACTTGCCACTAGCTTTATCTAGTGTTATAAAGATATTTAAGCTTTGACCCTGATCTATCCATTTTTGACGAATAGATGCAGCTTTTATCAGGACTCTTTGATCTAATTCGTAGGCAGATACGTAATATTCCCATGTAGCAGGTGAAAGTTTTGGTACGACAACAGGAATTAGGCCACTTAAATTTTCCTCAAACCATTTTCTTTTAAATACAGGCTCGATAGCCTGAGTCGTACCCGTTAAGATAGAGATCGAACTAGTTGGCGCAATCGCCATTAGATATCCATTTCTCATGCCTTGCGCTTTTACCTTTTTTCTTAAATCATTCCATTCATATCCAGAAGCAAAAAGTCCACCTCTATCAATCAATTTTATAACCTCTGCATTTGCATGATCATGTGGCATTATGCCTTTACTCCATTTTGAGCCTTTAAATTCAGAATATTCACCCTTTTCTACGGCTAAATTAGATGATGCTAAAATAGTGTTGTAGCTAACTGCTTCCATTATCTCATCTATTTTATCAAAATGCTCTTGTGAACCCCAAATAATTCCATATTCTGCTAACATTTGAGCTTCTCCCATAACACCTAGACCGATAGAACGACTTTTCATATTAGTTCGTTTAACTTTTTCTAATGGATAAAAGTTTAAATCTATCACGTTGTCTAATGCTCTAATTGCGATCGGAACTACCCTTTTTATATCTTCGTGCTTATTTATTTTTGAGAGATTTATAGATGCTAGGTTGCAAACAGCAGTAGCACCATTTACTTTTTCTTTTTCTACTATGTATATTTGCTGCCCATTTAATTTATCTAGTGCTGTAATCTTATTTGCTAACTTTATGATGCCACTATCAACCTTAATCATCTCGTCTTCTTCAAAAACGACAAAATTACCATCCTTAAAAATAATTTTTATAAGATAATGGTTTGGTTGTGTGTTTTGAAAAATTTCGGTACATAAATTTGAACTTCTGATAATTCCATAATGATTATTTGGATTAGCTCGGTTTGCATTATCCTTGAAACATAAAAAGGGAGAACCAGATTCAAAATAGTTAAGCAATATCTTTTTCCATAAATTTTTTGCTTTTATTTTTTCTTTTAAAATTGTTGGATTTTGCTCAAATTCTAAATATTTTACCTCAAACTCTTTTCCGTATAGATTTGTAAGTTCTTTGCAATCATAAGGGTCAAAAAGCGTCCAAATGCCATCTTCTTGGACCCTTTGCATAAATAGATCGTTGATCCATAGAGCTGGGAAGAGATCGTGTGCACGTCTTCGCTCTTCACCAGAATTTTTTCTTAGGTCTAAAAAATCATTTATATCTATATGCCAAGGCTCAAGATACACGGCAATAGCACCTTTTCTTGTGCCTAATTGATCCACTGCTATGGCTATATCGTTTGTTATTTTTAAAAACGGTATAGTTCCACCAGCGGCGTTTTGATGCCCATCTATACTTGAACCCATTGAACGCACCTGAGTCCAGTCCCAGCCTATTCCACCACCAAATTTAGAAAGCATTGCCATCTCTTTGTACGAATCAAAAATTCCCTCTATATTATCGGGAGATGAGCCAATGTAGCAAGAGCTTAGTTGATGTCTTGTTGTTCTTGCATTTGAAAGTGTGGGAGTTGCGAGCATCACTTCAAATTTGGAAATCAAATTATAAAACTTTATCGTCCATTCATGTTTATCTTTTTCATTTTGTGCTAAAAACATGGCAATCGCCATAAACATATGCTGCGGTAATTCTATTGGCCGATTTTGTTTATCTTTGATTAAATATCTATCATATAATGTTTTTATGCCTAAATAGTTAAATTGCAAGTCACGTTCAGGAGCTATATGTTTTTGTAGTTTTTCTAAATCATAATTATCTCTTAAGCCTTTTAATATTCTACCCTCATTTTCACCCTTATTGAAATATTCTTCTAATGAGCAGTATCCCGTGAAGCCATTTACCTCATGGTATAGATTAAACAAAAATAATCTTGCAGCAACAAATGTCCAATCAGGTGCGTCAATATCTATCTTATCTACAGCAGTTTTAATTAATGTTTGCTGTATCTCTAACGATGTAATCCCATCGCGAAAATGTATTTTAGCGTCCACTTCTAATTCGCTCTGTGAAACGTTGCTTAAGCCTTTTATGGCTTCAGATGTGTATTTTTGTATTTTTGTAATATCAAGTGGTTCTTGACGTCCATTTCTTTTTATAATAGTTATCATGGTGCGTATCTCCGTATATAATTTTTATTGAAAAATATTTTTAAACTCCATAGTTCTCTTTGAGGCTAACGATACTCATATTGCCAAGCAAAGTTTGCCTTGAATCTAAATTTTTTAAATGATGTTTATTATGAAATTATTTTAAGATTTAAAAACTCTTGTAAAAATATTATCTACATTTTTTGTATAATAATCATAATTAAAACATTCTCTAATTTGATTTTCATTTAAAAATGTGCGTAACTCCTCATCTGCTAAAAGATGATTTAGATACAAACTCTCCCCTTCTTCGTCAACAGTTGGCTTGCCCTGTTGTATCTCTTCCCATACTTTCATGGCATTTCTTTGAACGATTTTATAGGCATCTTCTCTTGATACCCCTTGAAGAGGAAGCTCAAGCAATACTCTTTGCGAAAAAACTAATCCCCCTGTTAGATTAAGATTTCTCATCATATTTTTAGGAAAAATTGTAAGGTTTGCTATAACATTGTTCATTCTATGAAGCATGAAATCTGAAGTAATAAATGAATCTGGTAGCCAAAATCGCTCAGTTGAAGAGTGAGATATATCGCGCTCATGCCATAATGCAACATTTTCCATAGCAGGAATAGAGTATGAGCGAATTATACGTGCAAGACCTGTTATATTTTCCGTGAGTATTGGATTGCGTTTATGTGGCATTGCAGAAGAACCTTTTTGCCCAGCTCGAAAATATTCCTCTACTTCATAAACTTCAGTACGCTGAAGATGACGAATCTGGATAGCAAATTTTTCTATTGAACTTGCCATTAGTGCTAAGGCCGAGGCAAGACGAGCATATCTATCGCGTTGGATAACTTGATTTGATATAGGGGCAGGTTGTAATCCCAACTCTTTACATGCAAGCTCTTCAAGCTCAAGAGGTGCGTGTGCAAAATTGCCCATAGCACCACTAACTTGTCCAACTGAAATAACATCTAATGTTTCTTGTAAATTTTTAAGATGTCTGTTCATCTCATCATACCAGATTGCAAGTGTTAATCCAAAAGTGATCGGCTCACCATGAATACCATGCGAACGCCCAACCATTAAAGTCATTTTATGCTCATAGGCTCGTTTTTTGATAGACTTCATAAGCATTTTAACATCTTCTATAATTAGCTCTAAAGATGCTTTCATTTGAAGTGCTACAGCGGTATCAATAGTATCAGAGCTAGTTAAACCATAATGAAACCACCTACTCTCATCGCCTAAACTCTCTGATACGCTTGTGGTAAATGCTATTAAGTCATGGCGAGTTATAGCCTCTATCTCATCTATTCTGTTGATATTAAATTTGGCATTTTTAATTATCTTTTGTGCATCATCTTTAGGAATTTTATCTAGCTTAGCCCAAGCCTTTACTACAGCTTTCTCCACATCTAGCCATGCTTGATATTTTGCCTGCATTGTCCATTTTGAAACCATCTCTTGTCTTGAGTAACGCTTTACCATCTACTTAACCTTCATTTTTATGTTAAAATTTTATAGTATCAAAAATTGACTTTTAAAAGGATTAATTTTGCCATTTATAAAAAAAATATTTTATCTTAAAACTCCACAAAAGGCCTTTTTGTTTTTAATTAAAGAACTAGGATATAAACAAAAAGAAGCACAAAGTTTAATCGCTAGAGGACGATTATTAAAAGATGGTATCGTGATAACAAATAGTTCGAAACTTATATCTGAAGAGGTTGAATTTATATATTTTGAGCCAATTACCAAAGGGTTAAAACCTGTATTTCAAGCCGATGATTTTATAGTTTTTGATAAACCAAGTGGAGTATTGATTCATCCACAAAATAGACATAGCAGTTATTCTTTAATTGATGAAGTCAAATTTCAATATGGAAGAGATGCAAATATCGCTCATAGAATAGATTTAGAGACAAGCGGCTTAGTACTATGTACAAAAAATAAAACAAGTGAACGTATCTTAAAAATGTTATTTGAGAATCGTAATATTAAGAAGCAGTATTTTGCTTTAGTTTTTGGTAATTTTAAAAAAAGCATTACATGTAAAGAACCGTTAAAGATCTATAAAAATAGTGAGTGTGGTATTGTTCGTTCTGTTGTCGAAGTAAATAAAGATGGTAAAAAAGCACAAACTGATTTTAGACCTATAAAATATTTAAAAAATTTAGATATGACGATAGTTGAGTGTATTCCGTATACTGGAAGACAGCATCAAATAAGAGTACATTTGTTTCACGTGAAACATTCAATTGTTGGAGATCCGCTTTACGGTGTAGATAAAAATATAACAGAAAAATATCTAAACAAAAAATTATCGAAAGATGAACGTATAAAATATACAAGTGCATCTCGGTTACTTTTACATGCAAATACGCTCGCGTTTAAATATAAAAATAAAGACTACAATATAGCTAGTTTAATAGATTTTGAGGAAATAATTTTTTCAAATGTGAATAACTAATATCTTTTATAATTATATTGTTAATAAAGTCATTTCTAGCCCATAAGTAGGGCTATAGAGAAGAAAATTAGAATATCAATATTTCAGGTTATTTTTATATAAATATATTCTTAAGATATGCTAATTTTTTATAATATTCACATATAAGTACAATAGGTGAATTAAAAATAAGTAAGAAGTTTGCTAAATAAGGTTACTAAAAGATTTATATGATAAGATTGCATTTGAAACGACCTTCCTGGAGTGTTGGTCGTTTTTTAATTCGGATTATAAACTTAGCAAACACCATGCGATTTTGTTACCGAAGTACTTTTTTTATTAATTCCATTATCTATTTTATCTTCTTTGCCAATCAAATTTTTTATAACAATAAAAATATCAGATAATAATTTTTGTGCAAAATCATGACTAAAATTTTCTTTTACTACCATTCTTAGTACGACTATATCTTCGCTATCTTTTGGAAGTGAATAAGCTGGTACTATCCAGCCAAACTCATTTAATTGACGTGATATATCATAAGCAGTAAAATTAAAATCATCCTTTAACTTTACAACAACCACGGGAAGATATTTTGTATCAGTTAAAATATCAAAATAGCCAGAATCAATTAACTGTTTTTCCAAATAATGAGCATTGTTCATAACAGCATCTATTATATCTGTATATCCATTTTTACCAAAGCGCAAGAAGTTGTAATATTGTGCAAGGATTGCAGAGCTTGTTTTTGAAAAATTTAAACTATAATTTTTCATAGTTCCGCCTAAATAATTGATATCAAATGGTAAATCTTTTGGTAAATCTAAAGCATCTTTAAAAATTAATGAACCCATACCAGCATATACAAGACCAAATTTATGGTTTGAAACATTTATGCTTCTCACATGTTTTAGACGAAAATCCCATTTTAATTGAGGTAAAACAAAAGGTAAAACAAAACCACCACTTGCAGCATCTACATGTATGGGTACAAATTGATTAGTTTCTTTCTCATGCTTTATTAATAGTTTGTTTATACTTGCGACATCATCAACTTGACCTGTAAAGGTGGTTCCCACTATTGCACCTACTGCTATTGTATTTTCATCAATTAGTGGAGCAACATCCTCAGCATTTATAGTATATTTTTTACCTTTCATAGGAATTATTCTCGCCTCAACATCGAAATAGCGCGTGAATTTTTCCCAACAGGTATGTACATCTGCTCCAAAAATAATATTTGGTTTACTAAAATTTAGTTTAGCATCTTGGCGTTTTTTTCGCCATGTCCATTTATGTGCTAAAAGACCTAGAATAATAGCCTCAGAAGATCCAACCGTAGTAACTCCAATCGGATTTGAAGAGGGTGGTATGTTAAATAACTCTGCTTCCATTTTTATAATACGCTCTTCAATGATTTTTAGTTGAGGGTATTCATCCTCATCTATAAGATTATATCTGCTACCTAACGTCATTAACTTTTCTGCTTTTGGTTCCATCCACGTTGTAACAAAAGTTGCAAGATTTAAATTGGCATTACCTTGAAGGTTCATCTCGTCATAAATTATCTGATATGCTTGATCATCTCTCATCGAATTAGTTGGTATTTTATTTGTAGGTGCAGGATTTGTATCCCAACGACTTCCATATACTGGGGATAAAAGGTTGTTTTCTATTTGTGAATTATTTTCTTTTTTCATTTTGTATCCTTGTGTGAGACTACTTCGCAGTGGTCTTTTCATTTTATGTAGCATTAATTGTTTAGTTTAGCCTCTGGAATTAAAAGATATGATGATATAAAAAAAATAAATCCGCCAAACATTGTATAATATATCGATAAAAGCTGTTTGTGCGTATATATTGTCAAAGTGTACAGCGCAGATATCTGAAAAAATATAGAACCTAATATATTTAACCAAATAATCCACCACAATACCGATTTAAATCGTTTCATATTTTCATCATGATAAACCTCAAGCCACGCAAAAAACGAAGCAAGTAAAAAACATATTGAACCAACTATATTTGGTACTAATATGAGTGGTTTAATTGTATCATGGTTTAAATTATTTAAAGTACTCATATTAAAAGACAAAGTTCCGATAAATTGTATAAAGCTTGATAAAATACCTAAATTTCTAAATCTAAATCCAAGCCAATTCCATTTTCTCCTATTTTTTGATATATGATTTTTATTAGAAATATCAGCATTGATGGCTTGTAAATATTGAGCTAATGCTGCACCTGTAAAAAATATTGAACCTAAAAAATAGATAAAATTAATTTTTTGTATTGATATTTCTGAAAAAAAAGACACAACATCGAAGATAGGGGCAATAAAAAAACAAAAAGAGCCAATCATAAATAAGATTGCTATAATAAATGAAAGTTTTTTTACAATAAGAGAATAGTCGTTCTCTATTTTTGTTGTATAAATCTTACGTAAATATCTTGATGAATACCTAAAAGAGATTCTGTTCTTTTCTTTTTTTAAAATCTCAACTATAAAAGGCCCTATTGTTTTTTTATTGAACACTATTTGTTATAAAATTAATTATCTTTTAATGCGGCACGTAAAAATTCTACTAGGCTAAATCCTACTACAGCTACTAAAAATACTATTTCTCCAATTCCGACAGGAGTAATTCCTTGATGACTCATTACATAATCCTTATGATAAATTTTTTTCTTTAAGCTGACCACATGCCGCACTGATATCAATGCCTTTTGAACCACGAATAGTGCATAATAATCCATGTTTTATGAGATAGTCTTGAAATTTTATCATACTTTCTTTTGTAGGACGTTTAAATACACTTCCATCATATGGATTAAAATATATAAGATTTACTTTTGCTCTTATATCACTTAAAAGTTTGACCAATTTCTTAGCGCTAATTATATCATCATTTTTATTTGCAATTACCAAATATTCAAACATAACACGCTTTCTTGCATCAATTGGAAATCGTTTTACGGCTTCTATGATAGATGCGATATTGTATGCTTTATTCATGGGAATTAATTCACTTCTTAGCTCATCATCAACGGCATGTAAAGATATAGCAATGTGCACTCCTAAATTCATTTTACCTAGTTTGTCTATTTTTGAACTAATTCCACTAGTCGAGATAGTTTGCCTTTTACTTGAAATTGCCAGACCATCTTCGTCTTTGAAAATTTTAATAGCCTTGCTTACATTATCTAAGTTATCAAGCGGCTCACCCATACCCATATACACTATATTAATTTTACGATTATGTACATGATTATTATCTTTTTTGACAGTTCTTACTTGTGCGACAATCTCTGCGGTACTTAAATCTCTAGTAAAGCCACCTTTTGCAGTCAGGCAAAAACTACACCCTACTTTACACCCTACCTGACTCGATACACAAACCGTATATTTTGCTTCTTGGATAAGCTGTTCACCACTATAAACAGCGTTTTTCATTTTAAGCCACACTGTTTCAATGGTTTTTGTATCTTGTAAGCGAAATAAGTATTTTATTGTGCCATCACTTGAGATCTCTTTTTTTACAATCTCTAGCGGATTTATAATATATTTTTCATCTAATTCTTGGCGTAATAATTTGGGAATATTTTTCATCTCATCAAAATTATCTACAAAATTATGATAAATCCAGCCATATATCTGTTTTGTACGAAATGGCGGTTTTACAATTTGTGAGAGTTCATCTTTGGTGAACTCAAATAAGGATTGTTTCATTTTGATGTAAGCTCATCTATACGTTTTTTTACATGATTAATTAGCTTTTTTTTAGCTTTATTATGATTTTTGATAAAATCGCTATGTGCATTTTTATCAGTAAAATTTGTAATACAAAAAACCCCGCCAGCTGGAATATTAAACTCTTTAGCAACTCTTAAAAATGAGAAAAATTCCATATTTTCAATACCAATATCAAGTTTTAAAAATTGTTTTGCCAGTTTGTTGTTAGTTGTTATATAATTTGATGAATTTACAATTATATCTTTGATATTTTGTGTATTTGTGCTAATAACATTATCTAGTGGTGTATAGGCATCGTTATTTAAAAATGCTAACTCTATATTTGAAGCTGTTTTTGACTCTATGACATCAAGGATATTATACTTTCCATAACTTCCAGCAGTCCCAACAAAAAGTAAAAATTCAGGTTTATCAAAAAGGCAAAGTCTAGTTAGATTTATAGCCATCTCAATTAATCCCACCCCCATAGAAGTGGCAAAATCAAAATTTTCATGGTTTCCAGCACAAATAATCATAATCGTACCGGGATATTATTGTTATGCAAATAGCGTTTTAAATCCATAATATCTATCTCTTTATAGTGAAAAATACTGGCCGCAAGAGCAGCATCAGCGCCATGAGCGAAAACATCTCTTATATGCTCCATTTTTCCAGCTCCACCACTCGCGATTACTGGTACATGTACAGCTTCGCTGATTTGTTGCGTTATATTTAATTCAAAACCCTTTTTTGTACCATCAGCGTCCATAGAAGTTAAAAGTATCTCTCCACTTCCTCGCTCAACTACTTCTTTTGCCCATTCAACTGCATCAATGTTAGTATCTATTCTTCCACCATTTAAATAAACATTGTATTTATCGCCTGTTTTTTTAACATCAATGGCAGTTACTATGCATTGTGAGCCAAATCTTTTAGCTCCTTCATTGATTAGTTCTGGATATTTAATGGCAGCAGAATTTATACTTACTTTATCACATCCAACATTTAAAAGCTTATAAATATCATCAAGCTTTCTAATGCCTCCGCCAACAGTTAGTGGAATAAAAACTTCACGTGCGACTTGCGCCACAATATCTATCATAGTATCACGATTATCACATGAGGCAGTAATATCTAAAAAGGTAATCTCGTCAGCACCTTCATCGTTGTATCTACGAGCAATCTCAACAGGATCACCAGCATCTTTTAATCCAACGAAATTTACGCCCTTTACAACACGGCCATTTTTTACATCTAAACAAGGAATAATACGTTTTGCAAAGTAATCCATTAAGCACTTTCTTAAAATATTTATTTAAATAATAACATTTTCTTACTTAAGTAAGAGATTACAAATATTAGTGACATAAATATGACACTTTTTATTATCACAACTTAATTCATATTAATATAAACTATCCAAAATATTTAAGGAATATATAGTGATTAAAAATATTTTAAAAAGAGATGGAACTTATAAAAAATTTATTGCATATAAGATAGAAGATGCAATAAAAAAAGCTTTTAAAAGCGAGCAAGTTGATTATGATCCTATAATATTTTTAAATATAATACAAAAATTATTAAATAAAAAAACTATTGGAGTTGAAGATGTTCAAGATTTAATAGAAAAAGAGCTTTATGCATCAAAATATTTTAAGGTTATGCGTTCATTTATGCTGTATAGACATCTTCATAAATTACAAAGAAATGAAATCTTTAAAGAAGATACAACGTATATAAACTCGACACAAACAATTGAAGAGTATATAAATGGAAGTGATTGGAGAATTAAGGCAAATTCAAATACAGGCTATTCTAGTGCTGGACTTATAAATAATACTGCGGGAAAAGTTATAGCAAATTATTGGCTTGATAAGATATACTCAAAAGAGGAGGGCTATACTCATAGAAATGGAGATTATCATATCCATGATCTTGACTGTTTAACCGGATATTGTGCCGGTTGGAGCTTAAGAGTATTGCTTGATGAGGGCTTTAATGGCGTTAGAGGCAGAGTTGAGAGTGATGCTCCAAAGCATTTTCGTGAGGCACTTGGTCAGATGGCAAATTTTTTAGGAATACTGCAAAGCGAATGGGCAGGGGCACAGGCATTTTCCTCTTTTGATACTTATTTAGCACCATATGTTTTTAAAGACAAACTATCGTTTAAAGAGATAAAAAAGGCGATTAGAAGTTTTATATATAATCTAAATGTACCAGCGAGATGGGGGCAGTCTCCTTTTACAAATATTACAATTGACTGGACTGTTCCAGATGATTTAAAGGATCAAATCCCAACAAGAAAACAAGTGCATATATTAAAAGATTCTTTAGATTCTGAACTTTTACAAGTTGCTAAGATACGTGGTCGCAGTTCTCTTCAGGAGATGACATATAAAAATTTTCAATACGAAATGAATCAGATAAATAGAGCCTACTATGAAATAATGACAGAGGGTGATAAGACAGGACAGCCTTTTACTTTTCCAATTCCAACTGTCAATATAACAGAAGATTTTGATTGGTATGGCACAAATACAGATATCTTATTTGAAAATACAGCTAAAATTGGCTCTTCATACTTTCAAAATTTTATAGGCAGTCAATATAAAAAAGATGAAAATGGCAATCTTGTTATAAATGAAGAAGCATATAAGCCAGGACATGTAAGAAGCATGTGCTGTAGATTGCAGCTTGATTTACGAGAACTATTAAAAAGAGGTGGTGGACTTTTTGGCAGTGCTGAGATGACTGGGAGCATTGGAGTGGTAACCATTAATATGGCAAGGCTTGGATTTTTATATAAAGAAGATAAACAGGCTTTAATGGCTAGATTAGACAAGCTTATGAATCTTGCAAAATCAACTTTAGAAAAAAAGAGAATTTTTATTCAAGATATGTACGATAAAGGGCTTTTCCCATATACAAAACGTTATTTACCCGGATTTAAAAATCATTTTTCAACTATTGGTGTAAATGGTATGAACGAAATGATACGAAATTTTACGAATGATGATTATGATATAAGTTCAGACGAAGGTATAAAGTTTGCGATTAAAATTTTAAATTTTATGAGAGAAAAGATGATTAATTTTCAAGAACAAACAGGAAATTTATACAATTTAGAGGCAACTCCAGCAGAAGGCACTACGTATAGATTTGCGAAAGAGGATAAAAAAAGATATGGTAATTCTATAATTCAAGCTGGAATGGATAAAAATATATATTATACAAACTCTTCACAGCTCCCCGTTAATCTAACAGATGATCCTTTTGAGGCATTATTACTTCAAGATGATTTACAGTGCAAATATACAGGAGGAACAGTGCTTCACCTTTACATGCAAGAACAGATAAGTTCGATTGAAGCATCACGAAAAATGGTTAAAAATGTTATCTCAAATTTTAAGCTTCCATACATTACAATAACTCCGCTTTTTTCGGTATGCCCACGACATGGCTATATAACAGGAGAACATGAGTATTGTCCTAAGTGCGATGAAGAGTTAATTAAGCAATATACTGATTTAAAACTCGAAGTATCATGACCTACCAAGAAGTTCCTGAAATAGCCTCCGGGAGCTTCTTGGTGAGTCAAGCCAATCTAAATACAAGGAGATGTAATGAGTACAAATGATATCTTAAATATGTTAAGACCAAAAAGGCAAAGATGTACAGTATATACAAGAGTTATGGGCTATCATAGACCAGTAGAGAGCTTTAATATTGGTAAAACTGGTGAACATAAACAAAGAAAACAGTTTATTGAACACTAAAATTGTTTATGATATAACAAAATTTTCGCATCTTGATTATCCAGATCATCTTAGTTGCATAGTGTGGTTTTGTGGATGTAATATGAGATGTGATTATTGTTATAACAAGGCAATCGTTTATGCCAAAAGTGGTAATTACTCGTTAAATGATGTACTTAGTTTTTTAAAAACGAGAAAGGGCTTACTTGATGGCGTGGTTATCTCTGGTGGAGAGGCAACAGATTATGATTTAATAGAATTTTGTCAAAAAATTAAAGAACTCGGTTTTTGTATAAAACTAGATACAAATGGGACTAATTTTATAAATCTTAAAAGAATTTGTGAACTAGAGTTAGTTGATTATGTAGCTCTTGATTATAAAGCACCAAAATATAAATTTATACAAATAACAAAATCTAATAAATTCGATGAATTTTCAAAAAGTTTACAATATCTTATAGAAAATAATATTGATTTTGAAGCAAGAACGACTGTTCATACAGATTTATTAAATGAAAAAGATATTAATTTCATAATCACAGATTTAAAAACAAGAGGGTATAATACTAAGTATTATCTTCAGAACTTCCTTCAAACCAATGACAATATTGGCGATGTAAAAAATCCTCTAAAATCTCTAAACAAACTATTTTTATCAGATAAATTAGAGATTATTTATAGATAAACTACTTCTTCGTTAAAACTATTTGACTCCTGCATAGTTTTGCCTTGAATTAATTCATCTGCTATAATGCTGAGAACATCAGGGTTTTTAAAGACATCTTTTAAAAAATTAAGGTCAATCAATAGAATGAATACAAAATATTTAAATAATTTTATAATTTGCTTAAATGAAGAGCGTTATTTTGATGCACATGAGACTTTAGAGGTTATCTGGTTTGTTAGGCGTTTTGAAAAAAATGATGAAATACAGCTTTTACGTGGGTATATAAATGCTGCTGTTAGTTTTGAGCTTATAAAACGAAAACGTTTGAATTCAGCCAAGAAAGTCTTTAAAACATATTTAAAATATAAAGTCTTATTATCAAAGATAGATTCAACATATCTTAAAAACTATAATCTAATACAAAAATGCATAGATGATTTAGTTATTCAAAAGCAGTGGATTTTTTTATACGAACAACAAACATAAATGCGATAAATGCGATAATAGCAGCACTTAAAAATAAATATTTGGGAAAATATTCATATATATATCCAGAATAGATAGCTCCAACAAATCCACCCAAACCATAAGTAACGCCTAAATAAAATTGTTGTGTTAATCGTTTATTTGCATATAAAACAAAAAGATAACTAATTGCTGCCGAATGAAATAGTGCAAAAGAGAGCGCATGTAAGGATTGTGTAAAAAATGAGATAAATAGTGAGTGTGGATATAAAAATAGTAAAAACCACCTAATTACAGCAGAAAACATAGTTACTTTAATAATAAACAAAAGATTATTTTTTAATAATCTGCCTTGAAATAAAAGCATAGCTATCTCTACAATAACTCCAAAACTCCAAAGATACACGCTCATGTTTAGACTAATGCCATTTGCTGTTTCATAAATGGTAAAAAAGTTATAAAATGGACCAAAACTAACTTGTAAAAGAGCAAAACCTATCCAAAGATTCCAATGATTTGTAATATTAAAGCTCACGTTATTATCATTTTGTATCAGATGAGTATCGTCTATCTTTTTATCTGCTAAAAAATATCCAAAAATTGCTGTAAAAGTTGTAACAAAAAGTAAAAATAAAATGGCGATGCCAGCCCCATTTAAAAACCTAACTAGTAAAAGTGCAACTAAGATAAAACCGATAGAACCAAAAAGGCGAACCTTGCCGTAATGCTCTTTTGTTATTACATGTAAAGCTATTACTTCTACATAAGGTAAGGCTAGGCTAAGCCCGATTCCTAAGAGAATGTTTGTAAAAATTAGTGCGTAAAAATTATCTATTGCAAAATAAAAAATTAGTGAAGAAGATACCATCAAAAATAAAGCAATTTTAAAAATTATTGGATTTAGTTTTAAGCCTTTTAAAAAAGCAAAGGGAACTATGAATCTAACAAGAGGTGCGGTCGCAAAAATAATACCAATATCAACACTACTATATCCTACAATAGATAGGATTTTAGGTAAAAATATTACATATATGCCAATAATTGCAAAATAAAAAAAGTAAAACCCAGATAATAAAAATTTCATAATAAAGAGTTTACTAATTTAAAGTTTTAGATTCTATTTCTACAGTGTGACAAATAATGTCATGTAAAGCAGAATTGTCTTTTTTGTAAAATGGTAAAAATATTCCTAAGATTGTAGCTCCTGTAAATAAAAAAGCTATAAATCTAAATATTGATCTAACAAATGAGATTTTTTTAAATGTTTTTGAATCTACAACTTTTAAATTATATGCCCTCTTACCAGGCGTTTGTCCAGTTTTTGCCAAAAAAATAGCATATATTATTCCATATACTGCAACCCCAGCAAAATGTGCTACAGTTGATGCCAAAAATGCTTTTTTCCCACCAAGAATAACATAAGCTATGACGTAGAGTATGGGCATATATATCATGAAAAGATCTACTATAAGAGCTTTTATTTTATCTGCATATCTCGCATATATAATAACTTGTACTTTATCATTAGGTTTAATACTTTTATTTTGTTTTATTTTTCGCCATCTCATCATATAATTATAGCGAAGTATCCATTTGAACATAACATCAATTATCAGATGACCATATTTACGAACCGTTAACCTTTACTGCATATAATTCCTTATCTCATTTATGTTTCCCCCCCTTAACATATTTGTAGATTTTCATTTTATACACTCCTTTAAAAGTTTAGAGTGCGATTAAGTCATTATTCTTCTTCCCCCCTTTTTTTTAATGCTTAATCCTCTTTAAATTTTCTTTGAGCTTAAACCATCTTTGATGACAATATTATAAAAACCAACCATTCTATGATTATATTGCTATTTTTCTGTATAATTAGCAAAAAAAGAAATTATCATGAAAAAAATAAAGTTTGATTCACCCATAAGAAGTATGATTTTAAATGAAGATAAGGGTATCTTAGCAGTCTTAACCGAAGATGGTAGTTTTAGAGCTTTAAATAGTCATACCTTAAAATTACAATCATACTTTAAAACAAATCTAGCACAAGAGCATGGCTTTAGGCGAACTACTTGTATATCTTATGATTTAGATTATATAGCACTGGCAAAGCCTAAAACAAATCAAGCTATGGTAATTTCAAATAAAATAAATAAAAAAATTCTTTATAAAATTTCAAGAAATAGCGGAGAAGTTGAAACTATTTTTATAAACAATACAAATAAATATTTAATTTCTGGTGGAGTTGATGGAAGAACCTATGTATTTAATTTAAAAACAGGTCATTTTCTTTATAACATTCCTTCACATGCGGATTATATTACATCAATTACTGTAACAAATACAACACAATTAATAGCAACAGGTAGCTTTGATGGAGTTATTTATGTTACAAATTTAAATACTCTAAAAAATCCCATAAAATATAGATCTCATCATGCATATATAACTGGATTGGAGTTTTTAAACAAAGGAAAACTTCTTTCATCTGATAGGGATGGAAACCTCGTTGTTTATGATTTTATTCAAAGAAAAGTTAAAAAAAGACTTCCAAAAGTACCAGACGACATAACAAAAATAAAAGTAGATTCAAAAAGAGAATTTGTTTTTGTTGGAACAAAACTTGGTAAAATTTTAGTATATGATTTAGTGAGAGAAACACTATTTTCTGACAACTTGTACAAATACAATACTGCGGTTATAGATATAGACATCTCTCATGATGGAGTTTTATACATTGGTTTGCAAGACGGCTATGTTTATAAAGAACAATTGATAGATGAACAAAAATATGATGATTATTTAAAACAAGATAATTATCAGGCAATATACGCGGAATTGCAAACGTCACCTTTTATTATTTATAGTAAAGCTTATCAAGAAGTTGAAAAAAAATGGGAACAAATTTTAATTGTTGCGAAAGATTTATTGGCACAAAAAAAGATTAATGAAGCAAAACAAATTCTTAAGCCGTTTGAGGTTGTATCTAAAAAAAGAAGCGCCATAAGAACAATTTTAAATGAATTTGAAGAGTTTGGAAAATTTAAGTTTTATGTTGATAATAAAAAATATTCTCTTGCTTACCCTTTAGCTTTAAAATATAAATCTTTTATTGATACAAAAGAGTATAAAAAAATGGAAAATGATTGGATAAAAAAATTTAATAAAGCCCAAGATATTATTTTAGATCCTGGCTCCGATGAAACGACAAGGGAATTATTAAAAGATTTTAGAGGTATCCCAACAAAAACAAGACAAATACAACAATTATTAAAAGATAAAGTAGTTTTTAATATGTTTAAAAGAAAATTAGATTCAAAAAATTATCAAGAAATTTTTCATTTTATTAAGCAATATCCATTTCTAAAAGAAACAGATGCGTATCAACAGCTTATGAAATTTGCTGATAGCTGTTATATCAATTTAACAAAAGAGTTGTCAAATTTAAATCTTTTAAAAGCAAAAAAATATCTTGAAATTTTGATGAATTTTGATGAATTTGAAGATGAAGTAAAAGATATAAACAATGAGATTAATCTTCTTATGCAGTTGACGCAATATTGCAAAGAAAATAATAAAATAAAAATTTATGAGATAATAGATAGTTTAGATTATGACATAGATTTAGAGTGTGTAACAAAAATGGTAAAAGAGTGGGATGATGTAATTGAAAAAGCAAATTTATTAGCCTTTAAGGGCGATACTACTCAGTTGTTAAAATTATTTGAAAACTTTTTTATAATAAAATCAAAAAATGAAATTATTAAAAAATATATGCTTTCAGCTTATGCAAAAAAGCTGGAATATTTTATGCAAAAAGCTACAAAAGATGATGTAAAAACAAATAAAATCTTAAAAAATAAAATTTTAGAATTGTATAACTTATTTGGATATATCGAAGAGATAAAATCTATAATATTTATATTTAATGATTTTTATCATGAAAATTTTACTATAGAGCATGAAAAATCTCCAAAGCATGTAACCTATCAAGAATATAAAAATTTTTTCCTTAATGAATAGGCATAGCCATAAAATAGCAAACTTACACCTTGTATCTTATAGCTTCTTTTTTCATTGATTATGAAATTAATTATCCCCTCTTACTTATCAAGAACTTGCAAAGATTATTAAAACCAAAATCGCAAACCAGTTATAAAATGCCATTCATTTAGATATTGATATTGTGATGTTCTACCAAAATTTTTAGTATATTGCAATCCTATATAAGGAGCAGTTTGACGATGAAATTCATATCTTAATCTTAAACCGGCATCTAAAGATGATAAACCAGCTCCATATCCCATAGCAGGCAGATCGTTGCTGTATGCATTGATCTCAATACGAGGCGTTAAAATAAGTCGTTGTGTAATTTGAGCATTATATTCAAAATCCATAGTCGTACTAACTGTTGTATTATTAAATTTAAGGCGAATTCTGGTATCAATAAAATAAGGAGCTAGCCCTTGAAAAGCTATTTCTGCCCAATTTTTAGTCTTTGAATTAACAACATCCGCTTCTATACCAACTTGAGCATCCCAAAATGGTGTAATTGCTTTACTATATATTAATTCATTTTGACTTTGTGTTGTCTTGCTGTCCATCTCTCCTTCGCTATAAATATATATCTTATTTAGATCATATCCTATATAACCTCGCGTATCCCAAGCAACTGGACTGCCATGTTTTGCTTGCACCTCTAGTCTATCCATTAAAAACATCGCACGTAGCGGATTACCAATATCTGCATATAGAGTTAATGTATAGATTATAAAAATTAAATAGATTGATAAAATATTTTTCATGAGATTACCTCCACTTTTCTAAACATTTGCGGTAAGTGATATAAAAGATGGCAATGAAATGCCCACGCACCCTTTGCATTTACAGTAACACGATAACTTATTTTACTTCCAGGTTGTACAAGAATTGTATGTTTGCGTACCAGCCTATTATCATCACCTGTTTCTAAATCGCTCCACATCCCATGTAGGTGCATTGGATGATTCATTATTGTATCATTTATAAATGTAATGCGAAGACGTTCTCCATAATAGAATTTTAATGGAAGAGAGTTTACGTAGGTGATACCATTAATCGACCATATGTAACGCTCCATATTGCCTGTTAAATGTAGAATTATTTCTCTTGTTGGCCTTGGCTCAAGAGCTGTTGAGTAATAATTTTTTAGGTCTGCATAAGTTAGGACACGTCTACCATTATTTCTGAGTCCAACGCCAGGGTCATTTAAACGATATTGAGGATATTTTGCGCGCATAGCTGTATTTATACCCCATTTTATTGGTAGTTTGGTGATTGGAAGGTTAGACACATTATCTTTAATTTTTTGATTTTTATCCTTTTTCATTCCCATGTCTGTCATTGTTAATGGTTGAGGTGGATCTATATTTGGACGAATAGCTTTAGCCTTTAAATATGGTGTTAATGTTCCAGCTGCATATCCAAATCTTCCTAAACTTTGAGCAAAGATACAATAATTTTTTTCATCTGGTTCAATTATTACATCATAAGTCTCAGCAACGCCAATTCTAAATTCATCTACATTTACAGGTAAAACCAGGCCGCCATCTGCTGCTACAATACGTAGTTTGAGCCCAGGTATTTGTATATCAAAAATAGTCATAGCAGATTCATTTATAAAACGAAGACGTATCTTTTCTCCATGTTTAAAACGTTCAGTCCAATTTTGATTCGACGTTAAGCCGTTCATTAAAAATGAATATTCATAACCTGTAACATCAGCTAAATCACGATCGCTCATACGCATTTCATTCCACATTTTTCTAGATTCGTATGCTTGAACTAGACCCTTGTTTTTAACTTCTTCTAAAAAATTACCAATTGTTCGTCTATTAAAATTATAATAATCACTATTAATTTTTAGTTTTTGATATATAGATGATGGTGTTTCATTGCTCCAATCAAATAAAGATACAACATAATCACGATCATATGCAAATGGTTCAGGCTCTTTTGGAGTGATAATAATTGCTCCATGAAGACCAACTTGTTCTTGGAAATTGGTATGTGAATGATACCAATATGTGCCATGTTGTTCAACTTTAAAATTATAAGTAAAGGTCTCTCCAGGATTTATGCCTTTAAAGCTTATTCCAGGAACACCATCCATGTGGTACGGAAGTATAATCCCATGCCAATGAATTGATGTACTTACTGATAGTTTGTTAGTTACATGAATGGTTACAGTATCTCCTTCTCTCCATTTTAAAGTTGGACCAGGAAAAATTCCATTTATGGTTTTAGCGGGTACAATTTTACCAGTAATATTAACCAAAGACTCCTCAATTGTAAGATAAAATATAGAGCCCTCTAGAACTTGAATATTTTTATTCTTTTTTAATAGTTGGCGATCTTTAGCTTCAATTTTCGAAGATATTGCTACTAGTAGAGTCGCTGTAGCTACACTATGAATAAATTTTCGTCTTTCATTTTTCATATTCTTATTCCTTTAAACAAGAGTATACCAAATACTGTGTGAGCGATCTGTGAGGAGTTATTAGAAGCACCTTTAAATAATAAAGGCGATAGGTACAAAAAAATTAGTTATTGCTAAGGATAATATAAGTATGATAAATGTAGCAATTAAAACCATAAATCATATCAAGCATTTTAAAATCTCCTTTTAATCTTTTAATAAACTATTGTCATCATAGAGCAAACTGCATCATACCAATGATTAGAAAAATATGTAATTGCAAGGCACAAAGTTACTTGTATTTTTTATTGAAGTTACAGTATATCAGAAATTTATTTAAATTTTTTTTGAAACAAAGTTACAATGATAAAAAATTTTGTGTAATTCCTCTTTTTTATTCCCTTGTGCTATAAGGGCTTTTAACCCAGATTATGCGATAGAAAATCAATGAAATTATACATTCTTATAAATTAGTGCTAGTAAATGTAGCTATTTCATTAAAGTATCAGGGATATTGAAAAGGTAGCTGTGACTGTCTTGCATTTTCAAATAAACCATCCATCCAAGCTCTTCTTTTTGTAGGAATAGACATTTTTAGAACTCTTTCATTAGCATGATTTGTAGTCCAACTTCCTATTGCAAAGCAATAAGCTCTAAGAGTTTTTAATTGCATTGTTGAGTTGAGAACTTGATGTTTAAAAAGAGCCATTACATTATATGCCATCATAATAAATTTAAAAGATGCTTCTGTGGCAAAGAACTCTTTAAGACAGAAGTTATCAACACCAAAATCATATTTGAGTTCTTTAATTCTATTCTCACAGTCTGCTCTGCTATTATAGATATTGTATATTTGATCAACGGGTAATGTTAAGTTTGTCACATATGCACTATATCGATATGTAGGTTCATCAAATAAAAGTTTACCACCACTATTTGGATACTTTGAGAGCTTTTTTCTTACAATAATGTATCTTCTCTTTTCTCCATTGTCAGGTTTAAAATAAAGGTTACAAACATCTAGTTCATAGCTAATGTTTGTCCACTCTGTGATAGAGCCTATTTGATATTTAATATTCTCATAAAACTTGACTGCAATAAGTACCTATCCAAAAATAAAACCAATTTAAAAATCCATTAGAGTAAAAACCACTATCTGCTCTTACCAAGCCTATCTCTTTGCCCTTGAGTGCAATATCAAATGTCTCATTTAAAAAGGCTTCATAGTTATTAAGGTCTGCTGTAGAAACTTTCTTTGAAGTTCTGGAAA
>VAOZ01040099.1_pt1 | contig 22474 bp, 9 predicted proteins | sample 3394041 | NCBI WGS metagenome assembly VAOZ01 (sample SAMN08290431, study PRJNA428436) | hydrothermal vent metagenome | isolation source: Deep-sea hydrothermal vent chimney | place: Indian Ocean: Southwest Indian Ridge
ACCAAACTCCTGCTTACCGAAGCTCAGCTCACCAAAAACCTGTATAAAATAGCCGCCAGTTGCACCAAACAGAAAGATTTCGTCCGCCAGCACGACAGTCTTGATGAGGCTAACACCTTTCTTAATCATGGCAATTACCTTGCTTACGGACTCGCTGCCAGCACGCTCTGGGTGTTGGGAATTCCACACGGTTTTGCCGTCATGCACGGCAAAACCCGGCGTGGTGCACTGGTATTTGATATTGCCGATTTAATTAAAGACACCCTGGTACTGCCCTGGGCGTTTATCTGCGCCAAAGAAGGTGCCAGCGAACAGGAATTTCGCCAGCAATGCCTGCAAGCCTTCACCAACCACAAAGCCCTGGATTTTATGTTTGAACAGGTAAAAACCATTGCCCTGCAACAATATGAAACAATAAATGAAGGAAATAATACAGAAACAACAGGGAGCAATACAAATGAAAACTGATATGACATTATTTGAGGATTACCAGATACGCCGCGTTTATGATGAAGAAGCCGAAATCTGGTGGTTTTCCGTGGTTGATATTGTGCAGGTATTAACCCAACAAGATGATTATCAAACAGCGAGAAAATACTGGAATAAGTTAAAACAACGACTTAACGATGAGGGTAGTCAACTGGTGACAAATTGTCACCAGTTGAAAATGAAGTCCACTGATGGCAAACAACGACTCACTGATACCGCTACAGCTGAAACCTTGCTGAGACTGGTGCAATCCATTCCCAGCCCCAGGGCTGAACCCATAAAACTATGGTTAGCTAAAGTGGGTTATGAGCGCATGCAGGAAATGGCCGATCCAGCATTATCACTCAATCGTGCCAGAGAAACCTGGCAAAAACACGGGTGCAGTGATAAGTGGATACAGCAGCGATATGATGGGGCAGGAAACACGCAACAAACTTACCGATTACTGGGGCGGACATGATATAAAGCAGGGTAAAGAATTTGCCATCCTCACCAATATTATTCATCAGGAATGGACTGGCATTAATATAAAAGACCATAAGTCACTAAAAGAATTAAAAACCCAGAACTTGCGTGACCACATGAGCGAAGCCGAGCTAATTTTTACCGCACTAGCGGAACTATCCACACGACAAATAGCAGAAACTGAAGAAGCAACCGGGATGGTAGAAAATACAGCGGCAGCTAAAACAGGTGGTGGCATAGCAAAAAAAGCGCGTAAAGAACTGGAAACTAAAACCGGTAAAAAAGTTATAAGTAAAAATAACTACTTACCACCAGGCAACAAAAAAACCATCAAAAAACACAAAGGTAAAACCAGATGATGGTCACCTTCGTTGCCCAATGCGAAAAAAAAGCCCTCAACAAAAGTCGCCGGGTATTAGATGCCTTTGCCAACCGTATTGGCAATCGCACATGGCAGACTGTTATTACCAATGAAGGTTTGCATGCGGTAAAGAAATTACTACGGAAAACAGTGACTAAAAATACAGCAGTAAGCTGTTTCTGGATGAGAAGTCGAAGTCGCAGTGAGCTGGTTTGGATTGTGGGGAATAGACGTAAATTTAATTTAGAAGGTTGTGTCCCAGTCAATAGCACACAAAAGGACATTATAAAAAACCAATGGGAAAATGACTGGCATTATTTGCCATTAATCAAGAGCCTAACAGCAATTTCAGCTCTATTTCATGACTGGGGTAAATCTTCAGATTTTTTCCAGGCACGGCTTTTAGGTAAAGAAAAGTTGGCTCCTCGCTGTTCCACATGGGTAATAGAGTTAAACCGAGGCGAAGGAAGACACTCCGTCGCTAGAATTATTTGTCATGGACAACGTGGTGAAATCCGAAAACGTTATAGAGAAGGGCAAGAAGATCAGTTAGGTGCGCTAGGTTTAGTCACCAATGCAGTGGTGCTATGGAATATAATCTACATGCAGGAAGCTCTGGACCATACACGCCAGACCATGGAAATTAAAGAAGAAGATGAGAATAGACTTTCGCCCCTGGGTTACGGTCACATTAACGTACTGGGGCATTATTCATTTACGCTTGCTGAACAGATTATGAAAGGACAACTCAGGCCGCTGAAGCAGCCATCTGATGATGATTGATTGCCTTAGCGTACGTTTTCGTACCTTTGGACTTCAAACCCCTTATATCAAGGAAACTAATGACGACAAGATTCTTTAGGTAGCCAGGTTGTCAGAATACTTTACATCTGTAAATTCGTGATACGGACATCCCTTTGCACCCTCGTGTAACTACGTCTTTATTGTACGTTGAATGATCAGCACGTTATCTAAACGGCCATCAAAATCACCTGCCACATTCTAAAACGGGACACTAAACCTCACTTCTGTGGAATGAATCGAGATATTATCACTGATAGTGGCGTTGTATTTAACGCTAAGCGACAGATTTTTTGTGCTAATAAGGTCTAAACCAAGTTGCACATTAAACAGGTTCTGGCCGATATCAACAGGGATTGCCATATAACCTGCGCCTGCTGGTGCTGCCTGAAAACCCGCTACAGCATAGGTTTTAGACCCCGACAGCCGGTGCTGTATAGAGAAATTTATAAACCCGCGTAACTTTATGTGATCGGTCAACCTCCCCTCCATACCTGTCTCGATACCCGGGCGAACAAAACGATGCGTCTCTGTATTAGCGGGCAGTACAAGATTCAGTGAGCCCAGCCCTGATTCTGTTGCATCCTTCGCTTTTATCTGTGTGACCCCAAGATCAAGATAAGGCAACATATAGCTGCTATCATTTTCAAGATTGTGCGATATTCGCAATAAACCACCCAGAGTATTCAAGCGACGGTTAACATGCGTTGCATAGCTACCCAGAAGTTCACCAACACGTAAGGTGTTTGTATCACTTTGACCAATAGATATTGCTGCAGAAATCTTGGTGCCTTGCTGACGATATTTTAAAGATAAACCGAATTGATTGGTATGGCCTTTGGAATGCCAGGCATTATTATAACCCCAGCCGGTACTATCTGCCTGTGATATAGCAATACCTGCCGACCAGTCGTTATCAAAAGTTTTTTGTGAGCCCAGGGAAAAACGATCACTGGTTATACGTGAGTCTTTATAATCCGCATACGAATTATGGCTTATATTTTCAGTTTGGTAGTTTGCCCACATACAACTACCTTCACGGGTAAATCGATATTTTCCATCGGCTTCATGGCAACTCATTAATGATTGTTGAAATTTATCATTATCATTTATCAATTTTAACTGTTGCTCCCCATAAAACTCCGGACTCATTTGTGATAATGCGTGACGATAACTTTTATCATCTGGAATATATATCAATAATTTCACTATCTCCGCCAGTTTGGGAGAACTACCGGCATTTTGTACGTTGTTGAAATAATCACCAACACGAAGTAAGTTTGTTCCCATGCCGTGAGGTGCAAAATCAACATTATAATTTAAAGTCGCCATATTAGCGTTTGGATACCGCAGACTGGTTGTAAATACTCTGGACTTAAAGCTTGATAATGATAGACCATTGTCAGTGACTCCCTGCTCAGCCGAAAATAGTACCTTGGAAAAATTTCCGGATACAATATTTTGTGGATTGAGTAGCGCCAGATGAATTTTTCCAGCCAGAGATACTGTACCTGTTGCCGTAATGCTATCAATCTGATTACTACCAAAATCAAGTTCCACAAAGTTTTTAGCATCTTTAGATTGTGAAAAGCTCCCTTTCAATTGTGTATGCTGAGCTAAATTCGTATCACCAACTGCCATCGTGCCATCGTTAACTAAAAGATTCCCTGATGCGCCTAGATTTAATATTTTTCCAGGAATAAAAATGGCCTGTTTATGATTCACAAAAGAATTATTACCCGCACCAAGATCAACCTGACCATCAAGTACCTTATAGTTTTCAATCTGGTCATTGCCTGTGGTGCCATAAATCGCCATACCACTAACCAGATCCTTAGTCATAACGCTACCATAACTAATAAAATGATTATCAACACCTCCTGACATAACCAGGGCTGCGCCACCCGTACCACCAATCAGTTGCTTATCCTGTGGCAGGTTAATGGTAATATTTCCTTCCCCATCAGCCGCAACGGATTGTGCATAAACAGCAATACCGTTAACACCACTGGCAACCATGTTGCCGTTAATGTGAAGATTAATTTTACCTGAGGTACCCTGACCACCCGCACTATTAATAAATAAGCGGTCAAGCACGCCACCACCACCACCCAAACTTTGAGCAAGCAATGCAATGGAGTTGTTTCCTGTTGTCGTAATATCACCTGTCTGCTGGAAAATAATGTCACCACCAGACCCCTTATTGTCTGAGTGTGTAGCGATACTAACATTTTGTTGCTGAAGATCGGTAAAAACTGTACCACCACCACCACCGATACTTTGTAAAATAATACCGTGCGACTGTTCGCCTTTGGTGAGGATATTGCCATTATTGGTTATATCAATATTACCGCCGTTTCCGGTGGTGCCAGCTGTACCTCCAAAACTGGCGCTAACACTATTGACACCACTGATACGTACATCACCGCCACCACCACCGATACTCTGAATAAGCATACCTGGCGAGCGATTACCCATTGTTTGAGCATCGCCAATATAGGTCGAATTGATAATACCACCATTATTATTCAAACTTCCGATTGCCCCCATGGTAAGTACCGTGGCAGCATTACTGTCATTAATTGTCTGCGAACCCGGCATCGTCGCCAGGCCGAATTTTGATTTGTCATTTGCTGCAAGCAGACGCCGTTGTATAACTTGCAAGGATCTAACCGGTGAGGATGTGGATAATGCGGCTGCCGACCCGTTTGTTGGCGTTGAGTCAGGCACTTTTTCCACCGCCACCGTTAGCTCACCACCGCCACCACCAATGGATTGAACCGATGTTCCTTTTGAAGTGTCACCAGAAGTAGACACATTACCGGTACGATCGGACTTAATATCCCCACCATGACTGTCATTGGTATTCTCACTACCGAGCAGCAGATCCAGCTTAACTTTTGCATCCGGATTAATAACAATATCCTCATTCGCGCTCCCACCACCACCACCAACTGACTGAGTAGATGAAGCGGATGCATTTTTGCCCAGTGTAATTAAGTCACCAATTTGTCTGGTAACAAAATCACCCGCTGCAGTGATACCTGATTTAATCGCCCCCAACTTCAGCGTGTTTGAAATAAAGGCTAGCTCTTTAGCACCGCCGCCTTGTGGTGCACCACCATTAACGGGATTAACAACACTGCCACTTGCCTTTTTCTGCGCAATTTTGCTTACATCCAGAAACATATTTACATTGCCACCACCACCGCTAACAGATTGTGCAAAATAGGCATGACTATTGTTACCTAGCACAGTAATGGCACCGTTAGTATTCACTGCAACATTCCCAGCAGTGCCCGTGGTACCATCACGGCTACCAAGAACCACAGGGACAATCATATTTGTTGCCATCCACACCGGACTGGAAATAGCAAAACCGACTGTACCACCACCACCGGCAACAGATTGGGCATAAATACCGTAAGCTTTATCACCATGAACAGTAATGGAACCATTGTGGTTGACCACCACATTACCACTGTTGGCACCGTCACCACCGTCACCACCAAGCGCAAAATTAGTCAGCATAGGGGCTGGATTTTTTTTCGGGTTAGTTAACAGGTTACTGGACAGCGCCATAGCAAAGGCACCATTACCACCACCGCCACCGATGGATTGGGCAAAAATACCATCCGAACGTTTACCAAATACTTCAATATTCCCATTATTTGTAACATTAACATTGCCGGAAACATTACCATTACCTCCCTTTCCGCCAATAGCAACTGCGATAGACTTACTTTTCGTATCACCATTACCCACAACTATATTTCCAGAAAGACTCATGCCACCATCACCGCCGCCACCACCGATAGACTGAGCGATAATTCCGTGGGATTGTGTACCATAGGTGGTAATCCCAATATCATTCGTGACACTAACATCACCACTTTTACCGCCTGTACCACCAGCCCCACCCAGACTGAAGGCAAGTGAATTGGCTGGATTTTTCTCTCCGGCTTTTAATGAAGTATTGGCTGTCACAATCGTACTACCGGTACCACCACCGCCACCAATACTCATGGCAAAGATCCCGTGTGAATTTGTCTGTGCCGTAACAATTTCACCGGCTATGCCAGCTAAACTTTTTAAATTTCTAACATCCACCTTACCGCCAGTACCCCCCGTTCCCCCTGTGCCACCAATACCAATACTTATTTTATTACCTGCACCCGCACTGGAAAGTGATGAGGTAATGACCTGTTTGGCGTTACCGCCACCACCACCTATGGACTGGGCAAAAACACCAATAGCTCCCCGGCCGCTGGTACCAATACTGCTACGATTAGTCAGCAGAACATCACCACCAGTAGCACCCGTGCCGCCATTACCACCGACAGCTACGGCAAGCTGAGTACCCTTATCCGTTGTTTTATTTCTCAGGGTGCTAATCGTCATGCCGCCATTACCACCGCCACCACCAAGACTTTGCCCCAGTACGCCATAAGCATTCTCGCCCTCGGTGACGATAACGCCACTATTTTCTATTGTAACTTTGCCCGATGACGAACCCTGACCACCATTGCCCCCCATGGTCAGCGCTGCACCTGTACCTGCACCACTTAATAAAATATCTCGAGCCATACCACCCGTTCCACCACCTCCACCGATGCTCTGACCTAGAATACCAATGGAACTTTTGCCTTTGGTGTGTATCTGTGCTGAACTGATAATATCAATCACACCACCCGAGCCACCTGTGCCGCCGCTGCCACCCATTGTCAGGTTTGCTGACTCAGAACTAATACCAAAGCCGGTAGCAGAGCCAGCATTACCGCCCCCACCACCCACTGATTGAGCAAATATAGCAAACGCATTATCACCGTCAGTACTAATCTGGTCTTTTGCAGTAAGTTTTACATTACCAGCACTGCCACCAATACCCCCTTCTATACCTATGGCAACACCTGCCGAACGTGACGGCGTATTTTCCTTTGCTGACGCTTTCTCAACAGAAAAAGAACGTGAAGAGCTATTACCGCCACCATTGCCAACCGATTGTGCGAGTAATGCATAAGCACCATCACCATGCGTACTGACACCTCCTGCCGCATTCAGAGTAACATCATCCCCTGTTCCGCCAGAACCACCCCGACGTCCCAGTGAAATACCAACTTTGCCACCTGATGCTTTAGTGTAAGCAAAGTCGAGCCCCGCATTACCGCCACCGCCACCAACCGATTGCGCTAATATACCGTATGAGTCGGTGCCAAATGTTTCAATGGCTCCCTGTTGATCAACATTCACTTTTGCACCATTACCACCATTACCGGTGGCTCCACCAAGTACCAGATTAAAGCCTTTATTACGCTTATTTTTATCGATATATGTTGCCGCAATATTAATATAAGCATTACCGCCACCACCACCAATAGACTGCGCCAGCAGACCATAACTTTGCTTTGCATTAGTGATAATATCGCCGATATTATCAACCTTAACAATATTGCCATCACCTGCACCACCACCTGCACCACCAATAGCAATCTGCACTGCAAAAGCCGATTTTCCAGTATCGCCTGCACTCGCCGAATCCGGTTTATTGCGTCCTTCCAACTGTGTCAAAACAGCGTCATAATTCGTAAATACACTCGGATCAATGCCAGTATGCTGGGGGTGTTTACGCTGTGAACCTGAGCCGCCACCGGTAGAACCAGCGCCGCTGCCAGCCTTGCTAAAACCCACCACTAAATTCATCCCTGCATCGCCGCCGCCACCACCAATACTGGTCGCTTCAATACCGTGCGCCAGTGCACCTGTAGTTGAAATGGTCCCAGCAGCGGCTGTGATTGTTCCCCGATTAACCGTGACCGACCCGGAATTGCCGCCACCGGAACCGAAACCACCAATACCCATAGTAATCAGTGAACTGTTCTGCGTAATATTACCCGAAAAGTTTAAACCACCATTGCCACCGCCACCACCAATTGACTGCGCCAGTATGCCTCGTGCCTGATCACCTTTTGTGGTCAGTTTACCTGATGAGGTAACCACAACATTGCCGGCATCCGCACCCGTCCCACTATGCCCACCAATACCCACAACGATGGTCACATCTTTATTGCCGCCTGAGTTGTTCGAATCGGCCAGTGCCGCGCCCAGTGAGAAATTATAACCACCATCACCGCCACCACCGGCAATCGATTGTGCATAAATACCATGGGCTGATTGTCCATTGGTTGTAATGGTGCCGTTATGCGTGACAGTTACATCCTTACTGATATTGCCGGCACCACCAAAACCACCTAAACCAATAGTGATCGCGGGAATATTCGCTTCTTTATTGTAGCTAAAACTGCCACTGATATTGAGACCACCATTGCCACCGCCACCACCAACCGATTGAGCCAGTATCCCGTATGATTTATTACCTGTGGTCGCAATATCGGTGGTGGCATCAACCGTTACTTTATCGGCTCTACCGCCATCACCACCTAAACCACCAACCCCAAAGACAATGGGGGCATCGGTGACAATACCGCCACTAAAGTTAAACGCACCGTTGCCACCACCACCGCCAACAGACTGAGCGATAATCGCTGAGCGTTCATCACCTGATGAAGTAATTTTATTACCACCGGTCACTGTTAAATCAACCACTCCAGCATTGCCGCCACCGCCACCAAAACCGCCGACACCAACCACAAGGGCATGGCCATTCCCACCATTTTTGGATGATGCAAAAGACAGTGCACCACTTACATTGGTACCACCATTGCCGCCACCGCCGCCGATCGACTGTGCCAGAATACCATCAGAACCATCACCCGCTTTCGTGATGTAATGCGCTGCTATCACAGCACCCGTTACCGGATCGGTAGTTTGTGGAATAAAGCTTCGCGGCTGAGCAGAAATGGTCCCCGCATAAGTCACTGCAACATTACCGGCATTGCCGCCACTGCCACCAAAACCGCCAACACCAATGGCGGCAGAACCACCGGTTCCACTTTTGGTAATATTCAGGCTGCCGGATACATTCGTTGCGCCATTGCCGCCGCCACCACCAACGGATTGTGCCACCAGTCCATGCGAATTATTACCTTCAGTGACCACATCAGCTGTCACTGTCAGATTAACGTCAGCCGAGTTACCGCCACCACCGCCAAAACCACCGGTACCGACACCAATTGCTGCACCATTTTTACCCGCCAGATTGACACTGTCAGATACATTGGTACCACCATTACCCCCACCGCCACCAATTGACTGGGCAATAATTGCGGTTGAATTCTGACCTTTAGTACCAATCTGATTATGTAAAACTGTTGTATTAACCGTGCTGGAGACCGAACCAGCATCACCACCATTACCCCCAAATCCACCCACACCGACAGCAAGAGAACCACCATTTTCCTTACTTAAATTAAGTGATCCTGCAACGGATATACCTCCATTACCGCCACTCCCACCAACAGACTGTGTCAGAATACCTGTAGAACTATCTTCGGTCGTTATCACCCCGCCCGTTATCGTACTGTTTGCATTCCCGGCATTACCGCCACCACCACCAACACCACCAACAGCCACGGCCAATGCTCCACTACCCGTCTTCGCACCACTGATGGAATTGCCGGTAATCAGGCCGCCATTACCACCACCACCGCCGATACTTTGCGTTAATATTCCTGTTGAGTTTTTACCCTGAGTCTGAATAAACCCATTTGTTATCGTGTTGAAAACATCTGCCGCTAAACCACCATCTCCGCCGACACCACCTACACCAATTGATACAGCACCACTCCCTGTTTTAGCGACAGAAATAACACTGGAAACCGTCAGGCCACCATTACCGCCGCCGCCGCCAACAGACTGAACAATAATGCCGGATGAATTTTTACCCTGGGTAAAGACTCTGCCATCAACAGAATTGCTTACCTTTGCACTATCGCCACCAAGACCGCCTGAGCCACCAACACCTATACCGACAGCCCCACTACCATTTTTTGCCACTGAAAGGGCACCTGTTACTGACATACCACCATTACCGCCGCCACCGCCAACCGACTGAATCAGTATGCCTGTCGCATTATCGCCAGCAGTAACAGTCTGCCCAACAACCGTATTTGTCACTTCACTGGATAAACCACCGCCACCGCCAGAACCGCCAACACCGACAGCGACAGCACCGCCTACGCCACCAGAAGCGGAAACAGCATCTGAGATAGTCATGCCACCTGTACCACCACCGCCACCAATCGATTGTACAACAATGCCCGATGCACCTTTGCCAGCCGTGGTTACATCACCATTAACCTTATTTGTTACTGCCGCCGAAATACCACCGTCACCACCGGAGCCCCCCGTACCAACAGCGACCGAACCACTGCCTTTACCCGCCGCAGAGACAGAACCCGCTATGGCAATACCACCATTACCGCCGCCACCACCAACCGATTGTGCAAGCACACCAGTGGCGTTATCACCTGCTGTATTCACTGTGGCCATCACCACATTATTCACCGTAGCCGAATTACCACCACCGCCACCAGCGCCACCGACTGCAACAGCAACTGCAGCTGCTCCCGTTCCAGAGGCTGCAACCGTGCTGGATGTTGCCAGGCCGCCATTACCGCCACCACCACCAATTGACTGGGCAATAACACCAGCAGCATCATTACCATGGGTTTCAACAGAGCCTTCAACACGATTAGCCACTGCTGCGGAATCACCACCGCTACCACCAGACCCACCTACACCAACACTGGCGGCACCAGTGCCTGTGCCTGCAACCGTAGTGGTTCCCGCAATCGTAAGACCGCCATTACCGCCACCACCGCCAACAGATTGTGCCAACACACCTGTTGAACGCACACCCAACGTTTTCACTGTGGCTTTCACACTATTATTTACGCTGGCGGAATAGCCACCACCACCGCCCGAACCACCTACCGAAACCGAGACCGCTCCACTGCCTGTGCCGGCAGCGGAAAAAGTCCCCGCAATCGTCATCGCACCATTACCGCCGCCACCACCAATGGATTGTGCAACAATACCCGCGGCATCATCACCAGCGGTGCTGACTGAATTTTCAACATGGTTGGTAATGGCAGCAGAGTGACCGCCCGCACCACCCGCACCACCAATACCTGCACTAGCGCCACCACTGCCAGTACCTGCCAGAGAAATGGTGCCCGACGTAGCAATAGCACCATTACCGCCACCGCCGCCAACCGACTGTGCCAGCACACCGACAGAAGCATTACCATAGGTATTGATGATAGCAATGATACTATTATCAACCACTGAAGAAATGCCGCCACCGCCACCGGAACCACCTGTACCAATACTTGCTGCGCCGCTGCCAGTGCCGCCACCAGAAAAACTACCCGCAACCGTCATGCCACCATTACCGCCGCCGCCGCCAATAGACTGAGCAACCACTGCCGAGGAATTGTTGCCGATTGTGGTGACAAAACCATTAAGTATAGAATGAATACTACCGCCTGTACCCCCCATACCACCCGAGCCGCCAAAACCCTCACTACTTGCTCCACTTCCGGTACCAGCACCGGATGGGGCACCACTAACATTAAAGGCACCATTACCGCCACCACCGCCCACACTTTGTATCAGTACACCGGTGGAATTCAAACCCGAAGTTTTAACACCAGACGTGATATCCGCTGACACCTTATCGCCATTACCACCATTACCACCCGTGCCACCAATACCAATTGATTTTGCACCACTGCCAGTGCCAGCACCTGACAGGGCACCTGAAACATTAAAAGCACCATTACCGCCACCACCACCGATACTCTGTGCCACAATGCCAGAAGAAGCCTGTTTACTGGTTGTAACATTATTGTTCACCGTCACATGAACCATGCCACCCGCACCACCGGAACCGGCACTACCACCAAGACCGACACTGACACCGCCACTACCCGTAGCAGCACCGGATAATGCGCCTGAAACATCAAAGCCACCATTACCACCACCACCGCCAATCGATTGCACCAGAATACCTGTGGCAGTACTGCCAGTGGTAATCACATCACCACTCGAAGTTACATTTACTTTGCCGCCAGCTGCCGCTCCACCACCAGATCCACCCAGGCCAAGATTAATCGCACCACTACCGATACCGGCACCCGAAGCCGAGCCGGAAACATTAAAGGCACCATTACCACCACCGCCACCGATAGACTGGGTAATAAAACCGGCTGAACCATCACCAGCAGTTGTAATATTACCGTTTGAAACAGTTGTTACATCACCGGCATTACCGCCACTCGCGCCCGTGCCACCGAGACCAATCGTTATACCACCACTGCCCGCACCGGCAACAGACAGGGAACCCGAAACATTAAAACCACCATTACCGCCACCCCCACCAATCGATTGCGCTAAAAAACCGGTTGAATGGTTACCATATGTGACGATAGTAGAGTTTGAACTGGCACTAACATTCTTACCCATGCCACCACCTGCACCTGCACCACCCAGGCCGATCGTCACCGCACCACTACCGACACCCGAGACAGAACCGTCAGCAGAAACATTATAACCACCGTTACCACCGCCGCCGCCGATGCTCTGGGCAGTAATACCATTAGCCTCTTTACCATGCGTGATAACCTTACCCGCAGATGTCAGTGTAACAGCCAGATCAACACCCGTTTTACCACCATTACCAGCGACACCCCCATTACCACCGAGACCAACACCAATAGCGCCACTACCTGTGCTGGAACCGGATAGAGATGCGGCTATATTATTCAAACCATTACCGCCACCACCACCGATACTTTGTGCCAGTAAACCTGTTGAATGATCGCCCTGAGTTTCCAGAATGCCCGTATATGAAGTTATCACCACATTACTATCGCCACCTGAACCGCCCGAGCCGCCCAGACCAACAGAAATAGAACCACTACCAACACCTGCCCCTGAACCTGTACCAGCAACATTAAAGCTGCCATTACCGCCGCCGCCGCCAATACTTTGCGCGACAACACCCGAGGCATTCGCGCCTGCTGTATTAACGTCGTTCGTAACCGCCAGGCCAACCTCCCCGCCCAGACCACCGCTACCACCAGAACCACCCAGACCCACTGCAATGGCAGCACTACCCGCCCCTGCAGCCGAGGCAGAGGCAGATACATTAAAACCACCATTACCACCGCCGCCGCCAATCGATTGCGCCAGAATACCTGTGGAACCATCACCACTGGTTGTCACCTTGCCACTGGATGTCGAAGCCACTTGACCACCTGCACCCGCACCACTACCGGCACCACCCAGACCAATACTGACACCACCACTACCTATACCGCCAACCGAAGCAGAAGCCGAAACATTAAAGCCACCATTACCGCCACCACCACCGATAGACTGTGCGACAAAACCTGCTGAATCAGTACCCATCGTGGTAATCGAACCGGACGAAGAAGCAGTAACCAGGCCACTGACACCACCCGTGGCTCCCTTACCACCTAAACCGATTGCAACCGCCCCTGAGCCAGCACCCGCACCCGATAATGAACCCGCAACATTAAAACCACCATTACCGCCACCACCGCCAACGGATTGTGCAAGAAACCCCGTAGAAGAGGAGCCCAATGTCGATATAACCGAGGTAATAATTGCATCAACATCTTTACCATTACCACCACCACTACCGTTGCCACCGAGTCCAACTGAAACCGCTCCGCTCCCGGCACCTGCGCCAGAACCATTAGCAGAAATATTATAACCACCATTACCACCGCCACCGCCGATACTCTGCGCAATAATTGCAGTCGAATTATTCCCTTTTGTTATCACCTGACCTGTCGCAGACATCGTAACCGCTTTCTTTACACCCGTGCGACCACCATTTCCGGCGTGACTACCCGAACCACCAAGACCAACATCAACCGTGCCACTACCGCCGCCAGCGCCAGATAAAGATGCACTGATATTACCGCCACCATTACCACCACCACCGCCAACCGATTGTATTAATATACCCGTCGAGTTATCGCTATCCGTTTGCAGCACACCACTATAATCGGCCGTTACAATATCACCCTGACCACCGTTACCGCCCGTGCCGCCAACACCGATAGAGATAGCACCGCTACCAATGCCGGCACCGGAAGTGGATGCAGCAACAGACATACCGCCATTACCACCACCACCGCCAACTGCCTGAACAATGATACCGCTAGAACCATCACCCTGAGTGCTTACGTTCGATATTATATTTGCTGTTGTCGCACCCGCATTGCCACCGCTACCGCCACTGCCACCAACCCCGACTGATAGTGCGCCACTGCCAACAACTGCTGCTGATCCAACCGCAGCAACCGTCATACCACCATTACCACCACCGCCACCAATCGACTGGATAACAACGCCTGTTGATTGATTACCTTTAGTTGTTACACTGCCGTTCAAGGCGATATCAACAACGCCACCAACGCCACCACCACTACCACTACCGCCAATACCAACACCAATAGCAGCACTGCCCGTTGCACCAATACTGCCTACAGCTGAAATCGCCGTACCACCATTGCCGCCGCCGCCACCAACCGATTGGGCGATAAAACCTGTGGATAATGCGCCCGCAGTCGTAATATCACCGCTAAGACTGGATGCCACGTGGCCGCCATTGCCGCCACTACCTGATGAGCCACCAAGTGCTACACCCACTGCCGCACCACCAATACCCACCTGAAGTGATGCCGAAACAGTCAGGCCACCATTGCCGCCGCCACCGCCAACACTTTGCAAGGTAACACCAGTGGCATTATTACCCGAAGTGCTTACATTACCGGTTCCGTTTAAGTCAACATGCCCGCCTTGACCACCCGCACTACCGCTGCCACCCAGTGCAACGGAAACAGAACCAAAGGTGCCAGCAGTTGCCTGTATCGCCGCACCACCATTACCACCACCACCACCAACAGATTGTGCTAACACACCGCCTGAGCGATCACCAGAAGTTAAAATACTCGAGGGTATAATGTTCCCGCCCAGATCAAAAGTATTCATGCTAACAAGCACATCAGCACCGTCACCGCCAGCACCACCAGCACCACCTATAGCAACACCGGCAAATAAAGAACCGGAATTAGAACTACCCCCATTACCGCCACCGCCGCCTACGGCCTGTGCAAAAATACCAGCGGCATCATTGCCCCCCGTGCGAATAAAACCACCCTGGCTAACCGATACTTTTCCAGCGTTGCCACCACTACCTCCCTTACCACCAATGGTAAGCAATACACCGTCGCTGTTGCCGCCTGAACCACCACCGCCACCAATACTCTGCGCAAATACCCCTGTTGACCAATCTCCCTGAGTTTGAATTTTACCGGTATTGTTAATGGTCACTGCGCTGGCATTGCTAGCACCACCCGCCGAACCGCCGATACTAACAAGGCCACCATTGGTGCCACCAGAACCACCACCGCCACCGATACTCTGCGCAAAAATTCCGCGAGCCAGGTTATCTGCTGTGGTCACAATGCCGGAGTTAGTGATGTCTACCACTCCACCCGTACCACCACCACTACCACTACCGCCTAATGCAACCAGACCACCAGATGAGGCACCACTACCACCACCGCCACCAATACTCTGGGCAAAAATAGCATCCGCGCCTTTTTTTGACGTGGTTATATTGCCCGTGTTAGCAACTTTGACTGTACCACCATTACTCCCCTTTGAGCTTTTCCCACCTAAAGCAAACAAACCACCAGAGCCACCACCGGAGCCACCACCACCGCCAATACTCTGTGAGAAAATACCGCGTGCATCCACACCATCGGTAGTCAATGTACCCTTATTCTTGATGGTAACAGTACCGCTATGTCCACCACTGCTGCCCTTGCCCCCGAGTGCAACCAGCCCACCTGCAGCGGCACCCGATCCACCACCACCACCAATACTCTGAGCAAAAATAGCGTGACCCGATTCACCACCGGTATGAACCACACCGGTGATTAAATTAGTAATCGTGACGTTACCTGCAGAGCCACCTGCAGAGCCACCACCACCCAGGGCGACCAGACCGCCCGTGCCTGCAGCAGACCCACCACCACCACCAATACTTTGCCCGAACAAACCAAAGGAATATTTTCCTGTTGTGCTAACCGTCGATCCATTGGTAATGCTCACTGTAGCACCATTACCGCCCGAACCACCCTTTCCACCCAGGCTAACAACGCCACCAGTGGGTGCGGCACTGCCACCGCCGCCGCCAACACTCTGGCCAAAAATAGCGGCAGAATAATTACCATTAGTGGTCACAAAACTACCTGCATCAGTAGTAATTTTGACATTACCAGCGCGATTACCAGACCCGGCACTGGCGCCAAAAGATACAATCCCTCCCGCTGCACCACCGTCACCACCACTACCACCAACACTTTGACCGAAAATACCAATCGCATAGGTGCCGTCGGTGACGATATTTCCTGCACTCTGCTGAGTGATAGTCACATTGTTAGCAGCCCCTCCAGTGGAAGATCCACCGCCAAAGGCGACAATGCCGCCAGCATCCCCGCCATTACCGCCGGTACCACCGATACTCTGCCCCAGGATGCCATGAGAGCCTCTGCCTTTTGTATGAATTAAAGCATTATTAGTAATAAAAACCTGGCCACCTTTACCGCCGGCAGCACCACTGCCACCCTTCCCGACAATCCCCCAACCACTGCCACCACTACCGCCAGTACCACCGACACTTAAACCATAGATACCATGCGCATTATCACCACCCGTTTCGATTGAATTGTCATTAGTGATGGCAACTCGCCCCCCACTGCGGGCATTACCACCAGAACCACTGGCCGCAAAAATTCTACCACTACCACCCTTACCTCCCTTACCACTGCGACTGATAACTTCGATTCCGTGAGCCTTCCTCCCTGTTGTTTTAACGGTTGTATGATTAACCAGGGTAATTTTTCCGCCATTGCCACCGTTACCACCACGATAAGCTTTAATATTCCCGTATGAATCGCCACCTTTACCACCTTTTCCGCCCGTGCTGGTCACCCTGATGCCATCCTGAGACGTGTTTGTGGCTGTAATGCCGCCATGACTGATAGAAACAGTACGGTTTACGGTTGGGCCAGTGTGCCCGCCATGACCATTTGAACCTTTTTTACCGATAGTATTACAACCGACAAGTGGTATGCAGAAACGAAAACCATAGGCATTTTTGCCGCCGCCACCGCTGCCGCCAACATGATTTTCATTAATGGGGCCTGAACCATTAGGAAGCGGATTAAAAGCCGTACCAGGTGGGTCACCTGCAGCACTAGCGGGGACAGCATTAAATGTAGCACTCTGGTCATCATACGTCGCTAGAGAGGTTGGTGTCACGGCAGGAGTCGCCCCGACATCTGTGCTTAAATTAACATCCACCGATTCAACCAGTTGGGTCGTCGTGTTTAATGTTACCCCGACAACTTGATAGGTATTGGTGTTAGCCGGATCAGAGGATTGAAATTGATCGCCAACCGTTGTTCTGGTAAAAAAAACAAACCCGGTATCAGTGACAACATTAATGACCAGACCGCTGTTATCCTTAAGCAGTGCAACAACCTGTTCATCAGTACCCGTGACTGGATTGGTGATAAAGTCGCCAACCTTAGTGTTCGGGGTTGCCGTTGCTGCCAGTACTTGCGCCGTTAAGATAACCGTCAAACAAAGGCACAAACAAAACCGAATGATTAAATTATGCAAACGACAATGGGGGAGAACAAACATTGAAGAATGCCTGTGTCTGTTTATCGTTTTATTTTTTATATTATTTACAATCATAATAATCAAAGTTTCCAATAGTTTTATTAATTGTAAAATTAAAAAATCGACTATACTATTAACTTTAGTTAGTATTTTCCTGGTTATTCGTATGTTGTATGGGTTATGTTTTATCTCAGTAATTGTTTTAGTGCCTTATCGCTTCCCGATAGTGGCTGGACGTAAGAGACAGGTACAAGAGATACTTTAATGAAAATATTACTTGCAGATGACCATGGCTTGTTTCGTGACAGCATGGCAGTCTGGCTGGATCAGCTTGGTGACGAACTGGAAATAGACTTTTCCAGCTCGTTTAATGAGGTCCAACAGAAACTGGCTGTTTATCATTATGATTTAATCCTGCTGGATCTGGGTATGCCCGATATGCAGGGTGTGATTAGCATCGGAAAAATTCATCATCAGTATCCTGCCACACCTGTGATGATTGTGTCAGCTGATGAGCGCCCACTGACAATCTCGGCCTGTATAGATGCCGGCGCATCCGGTTATGTGGTTAAGTCTGCCAGTGGGGAAACTATTTTACGTGCGATTAAACAGGTACTCTCAGGCAGGCGTTTTATTCTCACCGATATTTCTCATGATAATCATTCGCAGAATTTACCCTGCCTGAGCGATAAACAGAAACAGATACTGGTCTTAATTATTGACGGCCACAACAACAAAACCATCAGTGAAACCATGCATCTGTCTGAAGGCACGGTGAAACAGTATATCAGCCGGATATTGTCTGATCTGCAGGTCGATAACCGCACCCAGGCGGCTAATATTGCACGTGAATTACTGGGAATCGGCGGCAGTTAATTAATCTGACTACGACTGCGTGAGTGTAACCAGCATCCGTAGCAGGTTATCTGCTTCAACCGGCTTGAGCATAATTTCGCTATTTATCGCTTTTATCTGCTGACGAATTTCTGCACTGGTATCGCCAGTAATTACAATAGAAGGGATACTGGCCTGAAAATACTCACAGATCGCGTTAATAACCTGCACCCCCGTTTTATTTTCGCGCAAACGATAATCCGAAATAATCAAATCAGGATGCGGGTAATTGGCGGCCTTCAACTCACTAAGAATTTCCTGCTCACTCTCACTCACCAGCACTTCACAAGCCCAGCTTCTTAATAATACGGTGAGTGCATCGCGGACACCAAGTTCGTCATCCACACAAACGACAAACAGACCTTCTGGTAAAGTTTCCGCACCTAGAGCGAGCACTTGCGGCACCTGCACAATCACTGTCGATTTTGGTACCTGCACTGAAAAACAGCTGCCTGTACCCGGCTGACTTTTCACCCGCAGCGGATGCCCCAGCAAAACAGACAGACGCCGGACAATGGCCAGCCCCAGGCCTAGCCCTTTGGTCCTGTCACGTTCAGGATTATCCAGTTGATAGAACTCTGAAAATATTTTCTCAATTTCAGTTTCAGCAATCCCCTTGCCCTGGTCTTTAATACAGACATCAATCCTGTCACCCATATCTTCCGTATCAATGCTTATATTACCCCGCTCATTATGGTTAATTGCATTGGAGAGTAAATTACGAATAATACGTGAAAATAAAACCCGATCACTTTCAACTAAACAACTTCTTGCCTGCAAATGAATATACATAGCTTTTTGTTTTGCCAGTGATTGAAACTCATCAACCAGTTCAGACAGAACAGCGTGTACATCAAAAGTACTTAAGTTCACCTCAATATTGCCGGCATCCAACCGGGAAATATCCATGAGTGCATTCAATAGTTCACCGAGTGCATGACTGGAGCGGATCGATTTAGTTAACAGTTGAGACTGGGCATCATTGTTAAGAATATTTTTTAATGCCCCCAGGTACAGATCCAGCGCATGTAACGGCTGTCTCAGATCATGGCTGGTTGCAGCGAGAAAACGGGATTTTTCAACATTGGCATGTTCAGCCAGTTTTTTCTGCTGGCGTAGATTATCAAGCAATTCAAGGTTTTCAAAGCGCAGTCGAATCGAATCGGTAATGTTACGATTAACCATCACTGAAAATCCCAGCATAACCAGAAAATAGATGAAAAGAATAATACCAAACTGCACCATTACCGGATTACTATCCAGCAAAGTCACATAGATAAATGGTCCCAGTGAAAAAAAAGAAAACAGTTGGTGTGTGGGCATAAAACACGACAATGAGACCAGCGAACCGGCTACCATTCCCGTCATAATAGTCGATGCAAGCAAGACACCCAATACATCCGATAAATCCAGAATAAACAGTGGTAGACAGCCCCACAATAAACCGGATAATATCGATGTGGTCATAAAAATATACCCCCATTTTATTGCCGTTTTGCGTGGTTTATTGCGTCTGAAATATTGAATCATCCAGATGCGAAAAAAAAACAGGATTAAACTCGCCGCTAGCCAGCCGGACAACAACACCGGGTCAGTCTGATTCCAGAAATGCACAGTAATAATTAAAATCGTAGCGATTGAACCAAAAAAAAGAAAAGCTGACTGTTTATACAGCAGATAAACTTGTTCAAGGCGTATATTAGTTGCCTGCTCTTTAGAGGTAATTTTCAAAATTAGTCAACAGCTCTATACAAATCAATATGGCTACTTCGTACTGAATGGTTTTCTGTAACACCTGTTTTATCCACCTGCATGTCTTAACCTATCCGGGAATCTGTGCTGCTATTTATATTCTTATTCTCACTCTTTTTAACTACGCAATCATGGCTAGCATTAAGGTTTCTTCCATAAACAATTCTCACCCATCTTTTTTATGAATGCCTGATGAGCTGCCGCTTCATCGACATTGGGATGGACTATTTTTAATGCTGGTCGATCTTTTGATATTCGCCTGACTGCGGCATTAGTGCTGACCGATTGACCTGCCTGTTGTACTTCTTCACTGTCTAACAGTAAGGCGCTCTGCCCGCCGGTCATATGCAAATAGACTTCTGCCAGTAATTCAGCATCGAGTAATGCACCATGTAAATCACGCTGCGAATTATTTACATCATATTCTTTACACAGGACATCCAGATTATTTTTTTTACCGGGGCGTTTTTTTCGTGCCATCACCAATGTATCAGTGACCGTACAATAAGTATCGACACTACCGTACTCGGGCCCAACCCGGTTCAGTTCAGCATTGATAAAACCCACATCAAACGGCGCATTATGAATGATTAACTCCGCCCCTTTTATGTACTCAAGAAAGTCATCCACCACCGCAGCAAAGTCCGGTTTATCGGCGAGAAATTCATTGGAAATACCATGCACGGCCTGGGCACCCTCATCAATCTCACGGTCAGGCTGTAAATATTGATGATAATTATTACCGCTTAAACGCCGGTTTAGCAGTTCAACACAGCCAATTTATTCTATGTCCCTGACCGGGATCAAGACCGGTGGTCTCTGTATCGAGTACAATTTTTCGCATTCATTTAACCCCGACCGGTAGCCTGTTTTTTCAACATTTCATCAATGCCCTGATTAGCCAGCGTATCGGCACATTCATTGCCTTCATCATCGGAGTGGCCTTTTACCCATGACCACTCCACCTGGTGTTGTTGTAATGCGGTATCCAGCTGTTGCCATAATTCTACATTTTTTACCGGTTTTTTTGCCGCCGTTTTCCAGCCGTTTTTTTTCCAGTTTGGCATCCATTGGGTAATTCCATTGAGGACATATTTAGAATCAGTATAAATTTGTATGCAACAGGTACGGCTAAGTGAATTTAGCCCCTGTATAACCGCCATCAATTCCATACGATTATTCGTGGTGTTCGCTTCACCACCATATAAATTTTTACGATGGCCATTAAAGCGCAAACTGGCCCCCCAGCCACCCGGGCCGGGGTTACCACGACAGGCACCATCAGTATAAATTACTACATTTGAGGCAGATTGGGATTTAGTCATAGACAGATTCTTCGATTATTATCTTTTTATTACTTCAGATAAACTGATATTAATGGTGTCGATAAAGTTAAATTTGAATTAATATAACGCCTTCAACAAAAAGCGCATCCTAACACACAGATAAACGACACAAACCCATTTTTGCTATTTAGCATCTTAATTCAGATTTTACATCTAATATATAACTAATAGAGTTGATTCAACTTTTTGATCTATTCAACCATGCCCATTAAACAATATGGCTCTTCTCCGCTCTTGTGAGTAAAAAAAGATACTAACGCCACACTAACCTGTTGAAATATGAAGTCTCTTACCACTTTATAGATAACAGATAAATGAGCGTTAGTATCTCCAGCAAGATTTTGGGTCTCAGCGGCCAAACAGTCAAGCATATTGAACTTGATGAAAATATTCAAACGGTGACTATTTATTGCGACCGTGCGCATAAAACCTGGGTCGAACCAAGCTAATATATTAATAACATTAATATTTTGTAATGAAATTCAGCCTATTGTGGCTTTAAACGACTGTTTTTTACCTCAATATGGGCACTGTAAGCCGCCGGCGTTTCTTGAACGACATGACAGCCATCAATAACGCTTATTTTTCGGCTATTCGCTTTACTATCTACTTGATCCATATAGCATTCTATAAATCGTTTACCGCCAATCGCTAAACTGTCACTCCATTGACC